>Ga0073932_1000349_pt1 | contig 117344 bp, 69 predicted proteins | sample DewCreD2012metaG_FD_76967 | JGI IMG/M metagenome (GOLD analysis project Ga0073932, IMG submission 76967) | Hot spring sediment bacterial and archeal communities from British Columbia, Canada, to study Microbial Dark Matter (Phase II) - Dewar... ...
AAGGGGCAAAAGTCAAGCCCTTTCTCGAATGCGAATCTGCTCTGCGGCTACCGTGGAACCCTAACTCAAGGCGGGGCAAACACTAATCGCTCCCCTCTCTCAGCCAAAGCGGAATCGCTGGGGAGGCGAATGGGCGAGGGTCTTGCGGGAATCCACACGAGGCCGCGCCGGCGCGCCTTGCATCCGCCCCGCGGACGCCGGAGACACGGGCCGCGTAGATTTCTACAGAGGCCCCTCAGGCGCAGGAGCGCGCGCGAGATCAGTTGAGGATGGCGAACGTGCCCCAGGTCACCCTGCCGCCGCGCAAGTCGTGGTCCACCGTCACGATGCGGCGCCGTTGCTCGTCCCACACGCACGTCTCGACCGAGGCGATGATGATGCGTGCCTGAGTCGAGTGGCACTGGGCGCAGAACACGGTTGGGACGGCGATGCGGAGTTCCCTGCCGCAGTGGCACAGGTGCTCGAGGAACTGGTTGGGGGCGGCCAGCAGGTCGTGGGAGTGGTGTTCGCAGGGCAACTGGGCGCCGACCGCGAGACGACAGCCGCACTCACACCGAGCCACGGTCGTGCCAACGATGGTGATGGGGGCTGCCCCCGCCGCCATTGAGCCTTGGGGCATCACCTCGGGGGCGGCCGCCGCCTCCCCGCGATGCGTCCTGGAGCCGTAACCCCAAGTGAGCAACCAGCTTAGGTGCTCCCCCCTGGCGCAGGCGAGGCAGTAGCCCAGCTCCGCCACCTCAGTCCTGCTGATGAGGCTGAAATGGACCCTTGCCTCTTCCTGCCAACACTTCTGGCACAGCATCAGGGCTCACCTGCCAACGGGGGCCGACTGCTTGAACGAGCCGTCACTGACTTGTTAGTCGCCCCTGGCGGCGTTCTTGCTGCGTCGGTCCGCGGCTTTTCTTGGCAAGGGGGGCTAAGGAGAGGCCCGGGTGGCGCTGACGCTGCGCGTCACCACGTTGGCATCGAACCAGCGAGAGTCGCGCGCCCGCAGCCACTGGAAGCGCTGGCGCTGGCACGAAAAGAGCACCACCTGGTGGCGGCCGTGCACGTGCTCGCCCAGCAGGCGCATGGCCGCCTCGAAACGCGCGTCGTCGAAGTGTGAGAACGGGTCGTCGAGCAGCAGCACGCCGCCGTTCGAGCGGCGCGACACGAAGTCGGCAATGCACAGGCGCACGGCCAGGCACACCTGGTCCCACGTTCCGGCGCTCAGGCTGGGGCCTCCGTCGGTGCTGTGGACCGGCCGTGGCAGCGCCCGGTGGCTGAGGCCGAACGACAGGTGGTTGTCGAACTTCAGGTCGCTGAGCGAGGGGGCGATGCGGTGGAGGAGGGCGCTGGCCGAGCGGTTGAGTTCCTCGGCCCACTGGCCGTGGACCGCCCGGCCGACCTCATCGAGCACCTGGCTGGCCAACCCCAGCGCCGCGCGGTGGCGACGGGCGCGGGCCAGCTCCTCGCTCCGCTGCGCAAGCGCGTCCTGGAGCCGCGGCCGCTCGGCCTGGCATCGCGCGTGGGTGGCCAGCACCCGATGGCCGAGTTCTTCCGCGGCCGCGCGCAGCTTCTCCTCGCGACGCGCGGCCTCGTCCTTCTGGCGGCGGTACTCGCTCGCGCGTTCCTTCACGGCGAGCGAGACCAGGCCCGGCCGCTCCTCGCGCATGGTGGTAATCACGCGGTGCAAACGGTCGGCATCGGCGCGCCACGTGTCCAGCGTTTTCGTGTCCACGATGCCGGTGCCGGCCTGCGGGATCAACTCGTCGGTGAGCTGCCGGAAGCGATGGTATTGATGGGCGAGGTCGTTGAAGGCGCTGATGCTCTGCTCAACCGGCTGGTTCGGTGGGATGCCCGCCGAGGCGAACAGCGCCTGGAGTTCGGCGGTGAGGGCGTCGGCCTGGCGGCGCAGGGCGTCGCGGCGTTCGGTCTCGTCGGCCAGCTTGCGGCTATGGTCCTCGATGCGCTGGCGCAGACGCAGGGAGGCGCTCATCCGCTCTTGCAGGGCCACGAGGGCGCGCGACAGGCCCGCGCCTGGCAGGAACGGCTGGCCCCAGGCGGCGCACAAGGCCGCCACCTCGGCCTCGATGCCCTGGCGCTGAGCGGCCAACTCGGCCTCGTGGCGTCGCAGGAGGATGAGCGTAACACACTGGCGTCGCAAGTCGTGGAGCGAACTGTAGTCCTCGACGAGCACCTCCGGCTGCTCGTAACCGCACTCGGTGGCGAGGGAGGCGAGGCGCTGGTTGTGCTCGCGCTGCTCCCGGGCAAGAGCCGCGCTGCGGCCCTCGGCCTCGGCGGCCTCGCTGTGCGCCTGCGCCAGGGCATCGGCCTGGAGCGTCGCGGCCCCCTGGGCGCGCCGACGGCCCATCGCCGCGACCCAGCCGCCCGCTGCGAGGCCGGCGAGGCCGAGGGCGATGGCCGCGCGGTAATCCAGCAGGATGGTGAGGCCCCCGAGCACGGCCGCGGAGGCCATCACGGCCACGCCGATGAGGAGCAGTCGGCGGCCCGCCGCCTGCTCGCGCGTGCGCTCTGCCAGCACCCGATCGCGGCGCAGGGTGGCCTCCAGCGCGAGGCGCTTGGCCTCCTCGATCTCCGAGGCCGCCCGGGCCATCGCACGATCGTGGTCGAGCAGGAACTCCGCGTCGTCCGGCTTGAGGTCGGCGAACCGCTCCTCGAGGCGGTCGAGGTCCTCGATGGCCGCTCCCTGGGCGGCGAGCTGCGCCTCCTCGCGGGCGATCTCGTCGAGCAGCCTGCACTCGCGGGCCTCGAAGTCACGGGTTTTCCCGAGGAGCTGGTGGACCGTGTCCTCGTCCTCGTGCGTCACCTGGGCGAGTGGGCCGAGGGTGCTCAGCTCGGCCTTGGCGGGCTCGAGAGCCGTGGCGCGCAGCTCGGCAATCTCTCGGTCGGCCTTCTGGGCGCTCTGGAGGAGGCCGGCGCGGGTGGCCTGGCTTTGGAGGAGCCACTCCGCCTTGTCGGCAGGGAACGAGCGAAGCGACGCGAGCTGGTCGCGCTCGGCCTCGAGGGCGGCCAGGGCGGCCCGGCGCCGCTGGGCCGCCTCGATCTGCTGGCGCAGTTCCTCGAGTTCGGCGGCCTGGGCGAGGTAGTCGAGCCTCACGGCCTCGCGGCGCAGCTCCTCGCGTTCAGCGGTGACGCGCTGGAACTCGGCGTCGTCGGCCGCGAGCGCCTTCTGGTCGGCCTCGAGTTGCGCGAGCTGGGCCTCCAGCGACTGCACGGCGTCGGCGAGGCGCTCGATCTCGCTCTCGATCAGGCCAGGGCCCTTGAGCATGACGCCTGGGTAGCCGCGCAGCAGGGCGCGAATCGCCTCCTGGGCCGAGGCGACCGTGCTGCTGCCCGCCTGGGTGTCGGCGGCGCGCTGGGCCAGTTCGGCCAGGCCCCCGGCGTTGCGCACGCGGTGCAGGTCGTCCTGGCGCACGACGAAGGTCTTGAGGAACTCCTCGAGGGTGACGCCGAGGAGGCGGCGGCCCAGCTCGTGGCCCGAGGCCCCGGGGCACACCTCGTCGGTGACGAGCCGGTTGCTGCCCACATCGATGACGCGCAGGTCGCCGCCTCTGGCGAAGTCCCACCGCACCTCGAGCAGGCGGGAGCCGTCGTGCACGCGCAGGCGGGCGCCAAAGGGGCCGCCGCCCACGGGTGCCCAGTGCGCCTTGTGCGGGCGCACGCTGGTGTCGACCCGTCGCAGGTCGTCCTCCAGGCCGTAGAGCGAGGCGAGGAGCGCCATCTGGAGGGTGGTCTTGCCGGCCTCGTTCTCGTCGAGGAACAGCGTGATCCGCTCGCGGTCGAAGCGCACCGGCTCATGGCCGGTACGCAGGCAGCCGAAGCCGTCGATCCAGAGCTCGCGCAACTGGGTCATCGCAGGTGTATCTCGCCCGAGGTGAGCGCATCGAGTCCGTAACAGAGGGCTTCCCGGATCCGATGGCGCTCCTCGTCGCTGGTGGCTTGGTGGTAGAGCTGGCGCATGCGCCAGATGAAGAGTTCCTGCCCGGTCGCGGCCAGGCCCGGCTCGCCGGCCGGCTCGGCCGCGAGGTCCACGTCGTGGTCGGGCTCGAGGGCCGAGGCGTCCACGGCCACATGGAAGACCCGATCGCCCAGGGCCTCCGCGGGGGCAAAGGGCACGCCGCGGGCCAGCCGGCCGCGCAAGGTCAGGTGCACAAGGTCGCGCGCGCCGGCCCGCGCCGCGGCCAGCACGTCGTCGAGGCGATGGCTCAGGGACGTGCTGTCGGTGAGGCCGGTCACGTCCATCTCGAGCGCATGGATCGCCCGCTCGTCGCACCGATGCCAGTGGAGGGCGGATTCCTTGAGGGGCTCCTGCGGGCTGATCTCCACGTCGAGCCAGGTGCCGGCCCCCGCGTCGCTGAGCGAGCAGGCGAAGGGCGCACCCGCATAGGCGCCGAGCAGGCGGCCGTGCTCGCCAACGATGGGCCCGCCGCGGTGGTAGTGGCCGACGGCGGCATAAGTGTAGTCGGCGCGCTCCAGCTCGGCCGCGGTGAAGGGCAGCACGGCCTTGTCGGCGCCCGCTCGGGGGTAGTTCTCCAGCGCGCCATGGAAGAGCAGGATGCGCAGGCCGCTCTGCGGCGCCCGGGCGAGGTCGGCCAGAACGCGGCGGCTGTCGGGCCGGTGGCGGTGGAAGGCCACGCCGGTGACGGTGATGCCCGCGTGCCCGGGCACCGGTGCGGTCTCGAACTGCTCGGCGGCGAAGATGCGGATGTGGTTGCCCCACTTGGGGCCGCTGCCGCGCCCCTGGTAGAGGGCGCTGTGCGGATTGTAGCCGCTCGATGGCGCGTAGCCGTCGTGGTTGCCGGGCGCGATGAACACGGGCACAGGGGCCATCGTGTTGAGCGTGTTGATCACGAAGTTCAGGTCGTCGATCTCCGGCTCGCCGGAGTCGAACAGGTCGCCGGGGATGAGCAGGAGCGCCGGGCGGGTCTCGCGCACGTGGGCGGCCAGGCGCACGAGGCACTGCCGCTGCTCGGACCGCCGCTTGTCGGCCTTGGCCTGGGGCAGGGCGAGTTTGCCGCCGCTCAGGCTGGCGCCCAGGTGGAGGTCCGAGAATTGCGCAATCCGCACGCGCTCGACGCCCATGGTGTTCACTCGTGGGCGGCGATCTCCGCCGCCGCCAGGTCATACGTGCTCGAATCGGGCGTGGCTCGCCACTGCCGCCCTGCCGATAGGAAGAATAATACCACTTCCTTGACCGGCTTGCAAAGAATCCTGTGGACGGCGAACGCGTAGGCGCGCATCTGAGCGACGTACGCCGCCGCGCGCTCCAGGACCTCGGCCTCGCCGCGCACCGAATCGGTCTTGAAGTCCACCACCACCGCCTCGTCGCCTTCGAGGAACAGCAGGTCAATGGCGCCCGTCAGCACCACCCCCTGCACCTCGAGGGCGAAAGGCACCTCATGGTAGCACGCCGAGGCGGCTCGGGCGCGCTCCAGGAGGGGCGAGTCCAACGCCGCTCTCAGCAGGCGGCGGGCCCGTTCCACGGCGGGCGCCGCAAGGGCGATGCGGCGGGCCTCGGCCTCCAGCAGGCGCTCGACGGTCGCCGCATCGTCCAGCCCCGCCCTGCGGAGGCAGTGGTGCACGAGCGAGCCGATCTGGCGGCCGGTGTCTGCTCCGGGCGCCTCCGCCCCCTCGAGCGGCGCGGGCACGAGGCCGTGCCCGAGCCGCGAGGGCGACTTCGTGACCCGTCCCTGCGTGGCCCTGGCGAGATCGGCCGCCAGGGCCTCGCGCCACTGCGCGCGCGCCGCCAGGCGCTCCTCCGCGGCGCGCGGCAGGGCGCCCGTGGGCGCGGCCAGGCGGAACGGCTTCCCCGCGCGGTCGGCCAGGTTGAGCGTCCGGGTGTCGTAGACATGGCCCTTCGGCGTTGCGGCGCCCCACTCGGGGGTCGTGGGCCGGGCCGTGTTGCGCAGGAACTGGGCGGGGCCGGCCTCGCCCTTTGTCCAGCCGGGGAACATGACCAGGTAGTCGCGGGCGCGCGTGGCCGCGACGTAGAAGAGCCTGGCGTCCTCGGCTTGGTCGCGGCGCTGGTCGTACTCGTCTCCCGGCCAGTTGGTGGTGCGGTAGCCGTCGTCTTTCGAACCCAGGTAGAAGGCGAACTGCCCGGCCTCGGCCGGCTGGTCGCGCAGGATGAGGAAGCTGCTGGCATTCCGCCGCTGGCGAGCCATATCCACGAGGAAGGCGATGGGGAACTCGAGGCCCTTGGCGCCGTGCACGGAGAGGAACTGCACGAAGTTGTCGCCTGCTTCGGCCGAGGGGGTTTCGGGTTCCCTGGCCTCGGTGCCGTGGGCGGCGGCCAGCCATCGCACGAAGCCGCGGAAGCTGACGTGCTCGGCGGCCTCGATGGCCCGCGCCCGCTCCACGATGCGCAGCAGGTTGGCCACGCACTGCTCGCCGCGGGGCCGCAGCAGGAACAGCTCGAGGGCCTTCGTGCGCTCGAAGAGCGCCTGGAGCAGGAGCGGGATCGGCTCGGCGTTGCGGCGCCCGTGGAACTCCCGCAACACGGCCATCGCCTCGCGGACCGGACCGGCTGGGGCATCGGCCAGGTAGCTGAGCGCGCCCTGGGCGCACTTGGCCAGCAGCAGATCGTCGTCCGACACGCCGAAGAACGGCCCCCGCAGCGCGGCGACCAGCGACACGCGGTCGTGCGGGTTGTCCATCGCCTTGAGCACGGTGACGAGGCTGTGGACCTCGTGCGCCACGTAGAAGTGGCGCCCGCCCACGACGCGCAGCGGCACGTCGGCTGCTGCCAGAGCCTCGGCGTAGTCGTCCGAGAAGGTGAACCGCTCGGCGAGGATGGCGATGTCGCCGTAACGGGCGGGCCGGGGCTCGTGAGTCTGCGGGTCAGCGATCTCCCAGTGTTCTTCCTCGACGATGCGGCGGATCAGCGCGGCCACGGCGCGGGCCTCGAGCCGGTGGGCGGGGTCGCCGGACGCCAGTTCTTCCTCGAAGCCGGGCGGCGGATAGACCAGCTCGACGGCAGGCCGCCGGCCCGTCGCATCGCGGTACGGGTCGAGGGGCACGTAGCTCGGCTGGTAGAGGCCGCCATCGTCGGGCGGCTTGATCACGTCTTCGAAGATGGCGTTCACCGCCTCGGCGATGCCGGGCACGGGGCGGAAGCTCTGCGAGAGCGTGAGCGCGTCGCCCTGCCTGGCCAGGATGCGCCGGGCCTTCTCGTACATCTCGATGTCAGCGCGGCGGAAGCGGTAGATGCTCTGCTTGGGGTCGCCGACGAAGAACAGCTTGCCCGGCTCCACCTCCACGGCGTCCCAGGCCGCGGCGTGGCGGTCGCGCCGCTCGGCGAGGAAGAAGGCGATCTCCACCTGGAGCGGATCGGTGTCCTGGAACTCGTCCACCAGCAGGTAGTCGTAGCTGGCCTTGAAGTGGTCGCGCGCCGGGCGGCTGTCGCGGAGCATGTTGCGGGTGACGAGCAGCAGGTCGTCGAAATCGAGCAGCCCTTCGGCGTCGCGCTTGCGGCGCAGGGCCTCGATGTAGCCGACGAGGGCCTCGGCGACGCCTGCCGCCACGGCCGCCCCGATGGCTGGGGCGAGGGCGGCGTGGCGTGCCTTGAGGCCCTCGAAGATCACGTTGGCCTCGTCGCGGCGCTTGGCGTCCCGCCAATGGGCCTTGCCGGGGAATCTGCGGTTGAGGTTCAGGTGCAGGGCCGCCGCCTCGCGCTGCATCGGGTCGAGGCCATCGGCCAGCGCCGCGGTGCGGCGCGCGTCCTCCATCTGCGCTCGGAAGGTGGCTGCCGCCTCAGGCTTGCAGTGGGCGTCGAGCAGGCGCACGAGCTCGGCGAGGCCGTCGCGCGCCTCGGCGAGGAAGGGCCCGACGTTGGGAGCCGGCGGCGCGGCGGGCAGCCTGTCCAGCAGATCGCGGCAGCCGCTCATCTTGAGGGCCAGAGCGTGAATTGTGTTGCCCTCGCCCTCCAGGCTGAAGCCGTGGGCGACGGCGCGCAGGAGCGCGGGATTGCCTGCGGCCAGTTGCTCCTCCAGCCAGTCGTCCCAGGCGCGCTCGCGTACCAGCGAGCCCTCCAGCTCGTCGAGCACGCGGAACCGCGGGTCCACGCCGGCCTCGACGGGCCGCTCGCGGATCAGCCCGGCGCAGAAGGAGTGAATGGTGCCGACGGGCGCATGGCCAAGGTCGTCGAGGGCCTGGGCGTAGCGCTCGCGCGACACGGCGTCGAGCTTGCCGTCGAGCGCCTTCTCCAGTTCCTCGCGGACGCGCACCTTGAGTTCGCCCGCGGCCTTTTCGGTGAAGGTCACGGCGACGATGCGGCTGAGCGGGGCCTTGCCCTGGCGCACGAGGTTGAGCAGGCGCGCGACGAGCACCGAGGTCTTGCCCGCGCCCGCCGCGGCCTCGACGGTGAGGCTGGTGGCGAGGTCGGTCTCGGCTCGCGTGCGGTGGGCGGCGTCGGTATAGGGCTTCTTGCTCATTCCGGCTCCCGCATCGCGAGGTACGTCTTCACGGCCTCATCGGCCAGCTTGCGCCGCGCCGTGGCCTCGGCGGCCACGCCGCACACGTCGCCATAGTCGCAGCTTCGGCACTCCTGCCGCGCGGCCACGCCCGCGAAGAAGCGCCCCGCGCCGATCCCCTCGACGATGGTGGCCAGGATGCGCAGCAGGCGGTCCTCCTGCCCCGCATAGTCGTCGCGGGTGAACGCCGTGTCCTCGTAGCCGCCGCGCTCGGTGACGTGACGATAGAGCGCCGCGTCCATCGTGGCGCCGGGCACGAGGAGTTCGGCGGCCTTGAGGTAGAGGGGCAGTTGCAGGGCGGTGCCGCCGGCCAGCGGGTCCTTCTTCGACAGGCCGGCGTTCGCGCCGGTCTTGTAGTCCACCACGCGGCCGTGGGAGCGGTCCGCGGTCAGGTCGATGCGGTCAATGCGCCCCACCACCTCAATAGTGCCGGCCGGGCCGAGGTCCTGGACGAGGCCTCGGGCGCTCGCCAGGTCGCCGGCGCCGCGCGGCGTGCCGAACGCCGCCTCGAAATGGGTGGGGACGTAGCCCGACACGTCGGCGACTTCATTGAGCACGAAGCGGCGCAGGTCGCCCTCGAGGGCAAGGCGCTCGAGGTTCCAGAGCGCGGGGAGGCCCACGAGGCCGCGCTTCTCGAACTCATCGAACTCTCCGCGTGCCACGCCCAGCAGCGCCTCCTGGGCATCGGGGCGCAGGGGGAGTCGGCCCTCGTCGCGCGCCTGGCGCAGGGCCCGGTGCAGGATGGTGTGGAGGAGTCTTCCCCTGTCGAGGTGCGAGAGGCGGCGAACCGCCTCCGGCTCGGCCAGCGGCTCGATGCCGAGCACGTGCTTGAGGAAGTAGCGGAAGGGGCAGGCCGCATAGCGCTCCAGCGCCGTGGGCGGCATCCGCCAGGGCGTGGGGCCGAGAAGGGCGCGCAAGGCGTCGCGGGCCTCCTGAGCGAGCAGCAGGCCGTCATAGGGCGTGAAGGCGGTCTCGCCCCAGCGGCGCTCCTCGGCTCGGCGCGCCGCGGCGAACGTGGGCGACAAGGCGGCGAGGTAGGCCAGCTCGTCCCCGCGCCCGCTCCTGAGCGCCGCGCCTGCGACGGCCAGGTCGTACTCCGCCTCCCGCCAGGCCCTCTCGGGGTCGGCGGGGGCGAAGGCCGATGCCCCGAGCGTTTCGTGCCCCGCGAAGTCGCGGAGGGTGGCGTTCGTGCCGCGCCTGCCTGTGACGGCCTCGACGGCCCGCAGGAGGAAGTGCGACGGCACGCGCTCGCGGCCCGATCCGGGCTCCAGGCGTGGATAGCTGAGCACGACCCGTTCGCGGGCCGCGCCCACGGCGAGGCGCAGCAGCAGGCGTTCCTCGGCGGCGCGGGCGCTCTTCAGCGGCAGCCGAAGGCCCCGGTCGTTGAGCTGCGCGCGTTCGCGGTCCGGGAGCAGCGGGTCCTGAGTCGGCTGGGCGGGGAAGCCCTTCTCGACGAGGCCGGGCACGCATACGAGGTCGAAGGGCACGCCGCGGCTCTCGAGCAGGTCGGCCACGACCGGGCCGCGCGAGCCGAACGGCGGGCGTGGGGGGCGGCGGGCCTCGAGCAGCTCGCGGGCCAGGCGGGCAAGAGTGGGCATGTCGGCGGGTTGGTCCGTGGCGTCCAGGGGGGCCAGCTCGGCGAATGCCTCTGCCGTGGCCTCGCGGTCGGCGCTGGGGCGCACGAAGCGGCGGAAGAGCGCGAGCACGGCGCCGGTCAGGACGCTCCAGCGAGCGGTCTTGGGGATGGCCTCGATCGTGGGGACTAGGTGGCCCAGGAGGGCTTCGAGCTGGGCGAGGGCCTCGAGCAGCTCGGCCGTGCGCCGCGGGTTCTCGTCCTCGCCGCCGAGGCCCTCGAGCGCCCGTCGGTGCGCGGCAAGGCGCGGGAGCCATTGGTCGCGCCCCTTGACGATGCCCGCCTGGATCGAAAGAAGGTCCCAGTCGGCCGTGGCGGCGGGGGCCTCGAGCGCCAGGTCGGCATAGGTCAGGAAGTCCATCACGTCGGGACGGGCGAGGTCGGACTCCAGGAGGCGAAGGAGCATGAGCAGGCTGCGCCCGGCTCGCGTGGTGGCCAGAGAGGGCGGGTCGTGAGGATAGGCATCCAGACCACCCGCTGCGCACTCCTCGGCGAAGAGGGGGGTGTAGGCGGCCGTCTGGCGCAACAGGATGCCCACGCGGGGCAGAGCCGTGCCCGCGCGGGCGGCGGCGAGAGCCTCGCGCACCAGGGCGCGCACCTCGCGCACCTCGTCGGGTGCGCTCACGATCCGCAGGCGGCCCTCGCGGGCGGCGCCCTCGGCCGGAGGCGCGAACAGGTTGCGATGGAGGGCGGCCAGCTCGGGCGGCGCGGCAGGCTCCGGCTCGGCCCGGGCCCGGAAGCCCTGGCGGAGGAACCAGTGGAAGGTGGGCTCGGCATAGGCGAAGGTTGCCGCCCCGGGCACGAAGGGGAAGAAGGCCGCGGCCGGCCGCGCCGCGGCGCAGGCGGCGACCAGGCGACGCTGAAGCTCGTTGAGATCGTAGAAGCCGTAGACGAACACGGCCGCCGCCTGGGCCAGCCAGCGGTCGGCCGGGGCTGCCGCGGCGGCCGCGGCCAGGAGGTCGGCCGCGTCGTAGAGCCGCAGCGCGCCCAGCCGCTCCTCCACGGCCTCCCACAGAGCGCACAAGTCGCGCAGCTTGGCCGCATCCGCAAGGCCGCGATTGCCAAGGCATCGCCGCAGATCGGCGGGTGTGTGGTCGGCCTCCTTGAAATCGGCGATCGTCGCCAGGAGCGCCCGGTGGAAGCCCGGCTTGCCGGCGATGGAGTCGAAGTACGTGCCCAGGGCCGCCTCGCACACGGCGCGGGCGACGAGCTCGCCGCCCAGGGGGGGCAGCGGGCCCCGCCCCGTTGCGGCCAGGGGGGCCTCCCCCAGTTCGCGGGCCAGGTCAATCAGCGTGAGGAAGTGCACGTTGAGGCAGCCGCCTCGGGCCGCGGCCTCGAGCAACAGGTGGCGGCGCAGCAGATTCGTCGGCACCAGCACGAGGATGGGCGCGAGCGGCTCCAGGGCGCGCACGCTATACATCTCGCGCCATAGCGCAGTCTCCAGGGCGGCAAAGCTGCCCGAGTGGTGGAGGTCGCGCCCGATTCCAGAGGCCTGGCTCACCGTGCCACTCCGCCTGAGCGTGCAATCCTCGACACAGCCCCAGGGGATCATACCGTTGCGGCAAGGCAGGGTCAAGGAGCGGAAATCCGCTGGGGGCGACCCAGGAAAGCAGGGGATCTCTCACCCGCCACCCATCGGGTGCCACCCTCAACGGCTTCCGTTGAGGGTGCGGCAAGGGGCAGTCCCTCAAGGCACCCTCAAGGCCGCCGGCGGCCAGGCAGGCCCCGAGCCAGCATGGGCGGCACCTGCTCTCCCGGGTCGCAGCGAAATCCGCTTCGACGGGTTGCGGACGGCCGGGACCTGGGGTAAGTGTGTCATGGGCCTTCAGCACCGCGTGCACCCGCAGATGAGGAGTCCGATGGCGAGACACGCAGCGGCCAGGGCGCGGCGGTTGGGCGACGTGCTGGTCGAGCACGGCTTGATCACGCGGGAACAGCGCCGCGCGGCGCTCCGTGAGCAGCGGGTTTCGCAGCGGAGGCTCGGCCAGGTGCTGGTCGAGCAAGGGGCGCTCAGCCGCGACCAGTTGAATTGGGCGCTTGGGCACCTGCTCGGCATCCCCTACGTGGAGCCGGATGCCCAGGCCATCGCGCCCGACCTCGTTGCCGCGGTGCCGCTGGACCTCCTGCGCCGGCACGAGGCGGTGCCCATGGTGAGGATCGGGGAGGAACTCACCGTGGCCATGGCCGACCCCACGGATGCGCGGGCCGTCGAGGAACTCCAGGCCGCCACGGGCGCCAGAGTGCGCGTCGCCGTGGCCGACGCGGCGGCGGTCCGCCGAGTGCTGGACGCGGTGGCTTCGCGGGCGGCGCCCGGCCCGCCGCACTTCGAGCCGTCACGACGCGGCGCGCTGCCGCCTCCCGTGGGCGCGGTGCTGGCCAACCCCTGGGAACTGCGCGCCCTGGGATTCGCGAAGGGCGACGTGGCGCGCCTCCGCCGGGCCGCCCGCGCGCGCGACGGCCTTCTCGTCGTCTGCGGGGCCCGGCGCTCGGGCTGCTCGATGACCCTCCACGCGCTGCTGCGGGCCGCCGGGCCGAGGCGGCGCCAGGCGGTGACCCTCGAGGCCACGGCAAGGCTCCGTTGCGCCGAGGCCACCCAACTGGAGGCGAGGACGCGCGAAGACTACCTCGCGGCGCTCGCCCGCCTGGCCGCCGACCCGCCCCCGGTCCTGCTGGCCGAGCGACTCCACGAGCGGGAGTTCTGGGCCGCGTTCCGCCCCGAGGCCCTGGTGAGCACGCTGCTCCTGGGCGAGATGCGCGCGCCCGACCCGCTGACGGCCCTGGCCCTGCTGCGCGAGAACGGCGTGCCGGGCCCGCTGCTGGCGAACTCGCTCCGTCTCATTGTCGCCCAGCGCCTGGGGCAGGCACTGAAGTACGAGATTCTGGAGCCCCGCCGCGAGCTTCGCGACCTCCTGCTCGACGGTGCGCCCGCCTCCTGCCTCCGGAGGGCGTGGGGCCGCCGGAAGCCCTGCGGAGGCGAATAGGATGCAACGGGCTTGGACATTCTGCCGCTGCTGACCTTCGTGCACAAGCAGGGGGCCTCCGACCTGCACCTGGCGACCGGCGCCCCGCCCATCGTGCGCATCCACGGCGAGATGAAGAAGGTCAACGCGCCGCCCCTCGCGGCCGACTCGCTCCTTGCAATGCTCCGCCAGATCATGAGCGACTCCCAGCGCCAGGCCTACGAACGCGACCTCGAAGTCGACTTCTCGTTTCCCACCGACTTCGCCAGGTTCCGCGTCAACGCGTTCGTCCAGCGCCACGGGCCGTCGGCCGTGCTGAGGAAAATCCCCAACACCGTCCTGCCCCTGGAGAGGCTGGGCCTGCCCCCCGTCGTCGCCGAACTGGCGATGAAGGATCGCGGCCTCATCCTGGTCACCGGCCCCACCGGCTCCGGCAAGAGCACCACGCTGGCCAGCATCATTGACTATATCAACGAGCGCTGCCCCGACCACATCATCACCATCGAGGACCCCATCGAGTTCGTGCACGAGAGCAAACAGGCGCTGATCAGCCAGCGCGAGGTGGGCGCCCACACACACTCGTTCGCCAACGCGCTGCGGAGCGCGCTGCGCGAGGATCCCGACGTGATCCTCGTGGGCGAGATGCGTGACCTCGAGACCACCCAGCTCGCGATCACCGCCGCCGAGACGGGGCACCTGGTGCTCGGCACCATGCACACCAGCTCGGCGGCTAAGACCTGCGACCGCATCGTGGACATCTTTCCCAGTGAGCGCCAGGAGCAGATTCGCACGATGTTCAGCGAGTCGCTGCTGGGCATCATCGCGCAGACCCTCATCCCCACGGCCGACGGCAAGGGCCGCGCCGCCGCCTTCGAGGTCCTCGTGGGCATTCCCGCCGCGCGCAACCTCATCCGCGAGAAGAAGACGGCGCAACTCAGCTCCGTCATCCAGACCGGCTCCGCCCACGGCATGATCGCCCTCGACCAGTCGCTCAAGGACCTCGTGATGCTCGGCCGCATCAGCCGAGAGGAAGCCCTCCAGCGCGCCAGCAACCCCAACCTGTTCCCCGGCGAAACCTGAGCCCCCGCGCGGCTGTATCGTCCGATGGGGCAAGAACAACCGCCTTGACTCGCCCCCGCAGCGGGTGCTAGGATGGGGCCGTGCTGGCTTGGCAGTGCACCGGGCGGGCGGAGGCCTCGCGTTGGTCAGCATCAAGTGCCCGCGCTGCGGGAAAGTTCTGAACGCCCCCGACGGCACGACGGCGGGGCAGGGGCGGTGTCCGCATTGCGGCACCCGGGTGGACCTGGCGAAGGCCGAACGAGTGGGCCTTCAGCCGGGGGACGTGGTCGGAGGCTGTCGCGTGGAGAGCCTCGTCGGCCGCGGCGGCATGGCGGCCGTGTACCGCGCCACGCAGCTCTCGCTCGACCGCCCTGTGGCCCTCAAAGTGCTGGCCGAGCGTCTCGCGCACCGCGCCTCGTTCGTCGAGCGGTTCGACCGCGAGGCCACGGCCCTGGCCCAGCTCTCCCACGCGAACATCGTGAACATCCTCGACAAGGGAGTCGAGGGCGGCACCTACTTCCTCGTGATGGAGTTCGTGAGTGGCGAGAGCCTGCGCGACCGCCTCCGGCGCGAGGGCAAGCTGCCGCTCCACGAGGCCCTGCGCATCTTCCACCAGGTCGCGGCGGGCCTGGAATACGCGCACGGCCAGAAAGTGCTGCACCGCGACATCAAGCCCGAGAACATCCTCTTGACGCCCTCGGGCGAGGCGAAGCTGGCCGACTTCGGCGTCGCGCGCATCACAGGCGACGACGCGGCGGCCCCGCAGCGGCTCACGATGGCCCAGACCCGCATGGGCACCGCGCACTACATGGCCCCCGAACAGGTGCGCGACGCCGGCAGCGCCGACCATCGCGCCGACGTCTACGCCCTCGGCGTGACGCTGTACGAGATGCTCACGGGCGAACTGCCCATCGGCCACTACAAGCGGGCCAGCCAGCTCGGCGACGGCGTGCCCGTGGCGGTGGACAAGGTGGTCGCCACGGCCCTCGCTGCGTCGCCCGACGAGCGCTTCGGCAGCGTGGCCGAGTTCCACGTGGCGCTTCAGGCCGCCGTCGCGCCCGGCGCCCCGGCGCACGCGCACGAGCGGCACCCCGCGCGGCGGGCGCGGTACGCTCCGAGCCCACAGGTGGTGGCCGCGGCCATTGTGCTACTGATCGTGGGCATCGTGGCCGCGTTCGTGCTGCTCGGCTCCCGGAGGCCAAGCGAGCGCCCCGTTGCCCAGCCGGCCCCGCAGGCGCCCAAGGCCAACGAAGCCGAGAAGCGCGAGGACCGGGCCGGCGAACTGCTCGCCCTGGCGTCGCGTCGGGCCGCGCTGGGCAAGTGGAGCGAGGCGAAGGACCTGCTCAGAGAGCTTGGGGCCGACTACGCGGGCACCGCCTTCTACGCCGAGAACAAGGCCGACATCACCGAACTGCTCCAGCACGCCGAGGCGATGCTCGCCCCCAAGCCGCCGGCGAAGGCCGCCAAGGCGCCCGAGGCCGAGCCCCTCGTGCCCGAGCCGCCCAAGGCGGAGCCGCCCTCCAAGCCGACCCCCGCCGTGAAGGCCGAACCCGAGCCGAAGGCCGCACCCAAGCAGGGCACCCCCGCGGAGGTCAAGGAAGGCACGCTCTTCGATGGCACCAGCCTGGCCGGCTGGCGGATCGTGGACCCGACCTCGGAGGGCCGCAAGGGCCCCAGCGTGTCGCTGGCGAACGGCCGCCTGGAGATTGACGGCGGCAAGAAGGCCGCGGGCATCGTCTGGACGCGCGAGGCGCCGCGCGAGGGCTACGAGCTCACCGCCGAAGTGATGCGGGTGCAGGGGCAGGGCGCCTTCGCCACGCTCACGTTCCCCGTCGGCGACGCGGCGTGCGCCCTCATCCTCGGCGGCAACACGGGAACCGGGCTCGACACCGTGGACGGCCAGTCGCTGCCCCGCAACGAGACACGCCGCGACGCGTCGTTCGAGAACGACCGATGGTACCAGGTCAGCGCGCGCGTCACGGCCACGCGCATCGAGGCAAGGGTGGACGGCAAGGCTCTGCTCGAAATCCCCAGGGCGGGCCACGAGTTTGCCTTGCCCGAGTGGGCGGCGGAGTTTGCCCCACTGGGCGTGGTGTCGTGGCGGGCGATCGCGGCCGTGCGCCGCGTGCATCTGCGGCGGCTCGTGTTCGCCCCGCCTCGCGTGGTCAAGGCCGAGCCCAGCAGGGCCGAGGAACTGCTGGCCGGCATTCGGCCGCTGTGGGCGAAGAGGAGCTACGAGGCGGCCCTCGAGGCTGCCCGAGCCGGTCTGGCCGCTGCCAGCGACACTGAGAGCCGCCAGCGCGCACAGGCGCTCGTTCGAGCCGCTGAGCTTCTGCCACGCCTGTGGGCGCTCGTGGCGGCCGGCGCCGAGGCGATGGCCGGGAAGCCCTTCACCGCCCGGGGCGGGGTCACGGGCAAGATACAGGGCGTCAAGGGCGACTCCCTCTGGCTCAGCATCGGCGCCGCGGCCACGGGCAGCAAGCTCGCCACACTGGAGGCCTCCAGCCTGCTCACGCTCGCGCGGGCGGGCCTGCGGCCCGCGGACGCCGACGGACACCTCGTTCTCGCCCTCTTCGCGGCCTTCGACGCCGAGCCGGACCTGACGCTCGCCCACAAGGAGCTGGCCGCCGCCCAGGCGGCAGGGGCCGACGCCGCCAGCGTGGCCGCCCTCATCGGCCTGTCGGGCATGCCCGCCTTCCGACGAGCCCTCGCCGCCGCCCGCCAGAAGTGCGAGGCGGCCGACTACAAGGCGGCCCGCCAGCTCCTTGCCGAGGCCCAGAGGCTCAAGCCCGACAGCGCCGAGGCCACCCGCGTGATCGAGAGCAGCCTCCAGGTGCTCCTCGGACAGGCCGCCGCCGCCTGCCGCGTGGCCGACTTCGCCCGCGCGACCGACCTGCTCGGCTTCGCCCAGACCCTCGACCCGGGGCACCCCGACGTGGTGAAACTCACCGACTGGCTCAAGGAGCACGGCAAGCCATACTTCGTCGAGAATTTCGACTCCCCGAAGCTCGACCGCTGGGACGTCGAGAGCGGCACCTGGCGCGTCCTCGGCGGCCGCCTCACCGGCAAGACGCTCCGCCGCGACGTCGGCCAGATCTTCCTGCAAGCCGCCGCCCCCCAGGCCCCCCGCGATTTCCTGCTGACTTTCGACACGGGCAACTCCTCCGATGCCCGCTCGTTCCGGTTCGGCGCCGTCTTCCGCGAGCAGGCGCGCGGCGAGGGCGGCGGCCACTTCCTCTACTGCCTCCTGAGCGGCACCCACAGCCTGCTCTGCGTTGGCGGAGCCACGGGCTACTCGCTCATGCCTACCGGCTCAGTCGCCGGCGTGAAGTTCCGCTACACCCGCCAGGAGCCGCTCTACCTGGGCGGCCAGCGGTTCCCCGTGGACCTCGGCAAGCTCTATCGCATCGCCGTCCGCTGCCTGGGGAACACATTTGAATGCTACGTCAACGAGCAACTCGTCGCCGACGGGCTGACCGGGGCCGCGGCCTCAGGCCGCATCGGATTCCTCGTCGAGGGCGGCGAGTGCGTCTTCGACAACGTGCGCCTCTACGTTCCCGCGCCCCTGCCTGAGCTGGCCCTCCTCGGCGGCGAAGTGGAGGTCACCGACCCCGAAGACCCGCACGAGAAGGCGAAGCCGTGACCCGCCCTCTCCCCGTCTCCTCCAGCCCGCGTGCCCCCTGGGTCCCTTTCCCCTTCTGATTTCGCGGAGCGTGCCAATGCCCCCTGCTCCCTCCGACGTGCCCCGCCCCGAACACCCGCGGCCCGACTTCGAGCGCGACGAATGGCTCAACCTCAACGGCACCTGGCAGTTCGAGGTAGACGACGCGGGCGACGGCAAGTCCCGCGGCCTCATCACAGGCCGCGACCTTGCCCAGACCATCCTCGTGCCCTTCTGCCCCGAGAGCCAGCTCTCCGGCATCGGCCGCACCGACTTCATGGAGCACGTGTGGTATCGCCGCACCTTCAGAGTGCCCGCCTCCAAGCGCGGCAAACGCCTGCTCCTGCACTTCGGCGCGGTGGACTGGCACGCGCGGGTCTGGGTGAACGGCACGTTCTTGGGCGAGCATCGCGGCGGCTACTCGCCTTTCACCTTCGACGTCACCCGCGCCGCGCGGCCGGGCGACAACGAGCTGGTGGTGCACGTCACCGACCGCACCCGCTCCGGCCTCCAGGCCACAGGCAAGCAGAGCCATAAGCCCGAAAGCCACGGCTGCCACTACACCCGCACCACCGGCATCTGGCAAACCGTCTGGCTCGAAGCCGTTGGCCAGACGTACCTCCGCGACCTCGCCCTCTACCCCGACCTCGACACCGGCCGCGTCTTCTTCAATGCCACTGTGGACGGCCCCACCGAGGGCGTCGAGGTCCGCCTCACCGCCACCATCGAGGACGAGATCATCGGCGAGGAGGCCGTCGGAGCCTCCTGGCGCTCCACCCTCGGCGTCCTCGAACTCTCCGAGATCAACCCCTGGTTCCCCGGGGCGCCCGCCCTCTACGACCTCCTCATCGAGATCGAGAAGGACGGCGAGCCGATTGACACGGTCCGTTCCTACTTCGGCCTGCGCAAGCTGGCCCTGGACGGGCACCGCTTCCTCATCAACGGCCGGCCCGTCTTCCAGCGCCTTGTCCTCGACCAGGGCTTCTACCCCGACGGCGTCTACACCGCACCCACCGAGGAAGCGCTCCGCAGGGACATCGAGATCGCCCTGGCCGCCGGCTTCAACGGCGCGCGGCTCCACCAGAAGGTCTTCGAGCCCCGCTTCCTCTACTGGGCCGACCGCCTCGGCTACCTGGTCTGGGGCGAATATGCCGACTGGGGCGTCAACCGCGAATCTCACGAGGCCCTCGCCCACGCCCTCCACGAGTGGCGCACCATCCTCGTCCGCGACCGCAACCACCCCGCCATCGTCGGCTGGTGCCCCCTCAACGAGACCCGCAACGACGAATGCCACGCCTCCGCCCAGCGCCTCCTGGCGGTCACGCAGACGATTGACCCGACGCGGCCCTTCCTCGACACAAGCGGCTATGTACACCTCTATCCCGAGACCGACATCTACGACTGCCACGACTACTGCCAGAAGCCGGCCGAATTCGCCCAGCGCTTCGCCGACCCCGCCGTCACGAGCAAGGCCCCCTGGAGCAACAGCCAGGAGGACCCCCGCAGCGCCTATCGCGGCCAGCCCTACTTCGTCAGCGAGTACGGCGGCATCCGCTTCGAGACCGGCCGCGACGTAGGCGAGGGCTGGGGCTACGGCGGCGAGACCATCTCGATGGAGCAGTTCTTCGAGCGCTACAAGGCCCTCACCGACGTCCTCCTCGACAACCCCCACATGTTCGGCTTCTGCTACACCCAGCTCACCGACGTCGAGCAAGAGCAGAACGGCATCGTCTTCTACGACCGCCAACTCAAGTACGATCTTGCCCGCCTTCGAGCGATCAACGCCCGGCAGGCGGCCTACGAGCAGGAATAGTGAGGACCCATCGGGGCTCAGCGATCCTGACGTGGCAGCCGTTGGGGGGCAGGGGACAAAGGTTGCAGCGCCAGCGAGAATCGCCATATAACTCTATATGCCGCAATGCCTTACGCTCTACGCTTCCTCTCCGTCACATACTTGCTCATCGCGCAGATGAGATGGAATGGCCGGAGCAGCGGGAATCGCCAATCCTCGCCATCTGCTCATACTTGCTCACTTCCCCCACTCAGGGTTGAGCAAGTATGGGCGGCGCGCGCCACGCGGTCGGCACAGCCCTCCCGGGGAACCGCCAGGCCCGCAACGAAGAGAGATGCCCACACCCTACAGCGGCCAGTCGAGCCAAGAACGCAAAATCCCGAAGAGGGATGAGGAGACATGTAAGCGGGGAGGGGGTCCTTGCAGGAGTGCCCCCTCTCCGCAACCCCTCGCGAGCAGAAACCAGATGCGCACGACCTCGCGCCCCCGTCCGACAGCCTATGCACGCCTACCACTCCCTGGGCTGCGGGAGCGGCAACGGCTCTACCGGAATCGGACGCGGTGGCGGAAGGATGCGATAGCCTGGGGTGGCGTGTAAGTGTAAGACTGTGTTGCGGTTAAGGAGTGCAGACCCCTCGAGCCCATTGCCGCTGAAGGCGAGAGAGGCACCGGCCCCAGGTGTGCCCTGGTTGCGAAAGCGCGCGGCGTAGATGCGGGCCATGAAGTCGCGCGCATCCTCCTGACGCAGGTCGGGTGGGCGGACGCGGTCGAAGCGTCCGACGAGGTCGAAGGCATAGGAGTCGAGGAGCTTTCCGCGTAAGCTGTTGAACAGACGAGGGTTGCAGAAGGCGTCGGCGCCGACGATCTGGCCGTACTGGGCCACGACGAAGCCGACGATCCGGGGGCGCCAGAGACGGCGGAAGGCGTCGTGGTAGGCGCCAAGCTCGCGGACGACCGCGGGGCTGCCGGCCACGGCCTCGAAGTCCCTGGTGGCCGACTCGACTCGGAAGCGGCGCCGGTCGGCCTCCACCTGGTCCCAGACCTCAGCCTGTGGGGCGGCGGCCATGGCCCTCTGGCGGAGGGCATAGTTGGATAAGTACTTTCCTCCTACGAACTTATCGCCACCTGCCCAACGGCCCTGCTCGACGCAGTAGGTGGGTACCGACACCCGGGTCTCGGGGGCGATGAGCACGTCGTCGCGGACCATGCGGTTCTGCTTGCCCCCGCCGATGACCTCGCCGGCCATGACGAACACCCAGTCGCGGCCTGAGACGTTCTCCATCGTCACGCGCTCGACGACGCCAGAGTCGAAGACCCGAAGGATGCCGTGCCGCAGGGCATCGTCGAGGGTCGCACAGTCCGTATCGTCTTCTGCCGCACGCAGTTCGAGCGCGAAGAGCGTGAGGCCGCGAAAATGCTCGGGGGCGTGGACGAGCAGTCGACCGAGGAACCGCGTCACCTCGTTGTCGTCCTGGGGGGCGAACTCGCTGGAGGTTGCTGGCGCTGCCGCGAATGCAAGCGCGAGGGCGAGGAGCGTGGGAACACTGGACATTGCAGGCCTGTTCATTGGGCACCTCCTGAGACGCCTGGGCGGGCGCAACTCCCCCACACCCCATTAGACGCGCAGGGCAGCAGGTGGTTCTTGTAACGGCAACGCAACTTGGCCGGAAAGCGGTTGAATGGGACGCGGCGGGCTGATAGGATGTTGGCATCGGTTCACTTCCCGTGCCCGACTCCGGCGGGGTGTTCGATGCGCAATCTACGATACGGCTGCATGTTCCTGACGGCGCTTGGCTTGTGCGCTGTCGGCGGCGAGGGTCCGCGCGAAGGCGAAGCAGGGCGCGACGCCCTGATCCGGGAATTGATCGCGCGGTCGAGGCTGCTCGAAGACGCGCACTTCCGTGTCGCCCGGCCCGTGTGGGAGCAATACCTCCGTGAGGCGGTCGAGCCGCCGAGACGGCTCCCGCCTGTCCCGGTGATTGCGGTGGAAGGCGTCTACGCGCTGAGTGTGCCGGCCGACCGCAAGCCGCTTCTCGAGGTCACGTTGCGGCTTCAGGTGCTCGATGCCGAGCGGTGCTCGAGCGTGCCGGTGCTGACGTCGGCGCTGGCGTGGGACGAAGTGCTCGTGGGCGGCCAGCCGGCCACGCTGGCGACCAAGGGCGCCTGGCTCTGCTACGCGCCGGCGCGGGCGGGTGAGCACGTGGTTTCGGCGCGGATCGCCCTCAGGGAGTCAACAGCCTCGGGCCGGTCACTGGCCCTTGCCATCCCGCGCACAGTGCGCACGCTCGTGCGATTCGACTCGCCCGACGCGTGGGAGCTGGCAGTTTCCCCCGACTCTGGTGCGGGCCAGGGCCCGTCGAAGGGTGGGGCGCCTGTGGCGCGCATTCCGCTCTCGCTTCGTGGCGATGCGGGGCAAGGCACGCACGGCCAGCTCGCGCTGACGCCCCGAAGCCAGTTGCGCCTCTCGTACCAGCCGCCGCTGCCGGTGAGCGAGCGCCCGCCGCGGTACGCCCTGAGGGGCGACGTGGCGTGGAACCTCGATGCAGCGGTGCAGCAGGTGACCGCCGCCCTCGACGTGGCGATCATTGGCGGGGCGGGCGACCGCCTGGAGCTGTCGTTGCCGCCCGCGGCCGAGCGCGTGGCGATCGCAGGACCCGACGTCCGGGAGGTCCAGGCTGCCGGTCCTCTGGCCACGGTGTTCCTGCGCGGCCGGGTGCGCGAGCGCACGCGGCTTCGCGTGGCCTACGAACTGCCGCTGGCGGGCGAAGCGGTCCAGCAGCTCGGCGAGCTTTCGGTCGCCGACGGCCACTGGGCTGGCGGCACGCTGGTGGTCACGAGCACGGCCGGCGGCGCCGAAGTGCTCGCGGGCACGCTGAGCGGCCTGCGGCAGATGGCGATCGCCGATATCCCGGAGGCCGCCCGTGCGCTCCTCGCGGGCGCGCCGGCCATCGCGTGCGAGATCACCGCGCGGGCCTGGTCCGCCGAGGTCGAACTGCTCAACCTGGGCGAATTCGCGCTCCAGGAGTCCATCGCCGACCTCGCCCATTACGAGCTCACCTTCCGCCCCGACGGCACGCTGGTCTGCAAGGCAAACTACGAGCTGCGCAACCGCACCCGGCAGTTCCTCCGACTCGAGCTGCCGCCCGGCGCGCTCGTGCTCCAGGCGCGGGTCAACGAGGAATCGAGGGCCCTCACGGCAGCGCCCGACGCCCCGAACACGTATCTCGTGCCACTCGTGCGATCGCTCGCCAGCGTGAAGGGCCTCGTGACATTTCCCGTGGACGTGGTGTTCCTGTGCCGCATCTCGGCCCTGGCCCGCCGCGGCGAGCTCGGCCTGCCGCTGCCGCGGATTGACGTGCCCATCGCCTACGCCTGGTGCGAAGCCCATGTGCCCGAGGGCCTGCGCGTGAAGCGGTGGACGGGGCCCCTGCGCGAGGTCGAGAAGTACTCGAACGAAACGGCCACCGCGAGCCTCGACTACGGCCTCGGCATGGCCGCCGAAGGCTACAAGCCCAAGGCCCGCCCCGTGCCGGCGCCCGGCGAGGCGCCCATCGAGGACATCCCGATCAGCCCCGAGCCTGAGGAGAAGCCCGCGGAGCGAGGCGGGCGGACCTCGGGGTTCGGCCTCCTGGGCTTCCTGGGTGGGGGCCTCGGAGGCAAGCGGGAGACGGCTGCCCCCAAGCCTCCGCTGCCAGCCAAGGAGCCCGCGACTGAGACCCCGCCACCCAATCAGCCGTTCGCCCCACAACAACAGGGCCAGGCCCAGCCTCAAGCCCAGGAAGCGCCATCCACAATCAATGCCCCCGTGAAGGCCTTGCTCTGGAAGAACTACTACCGCTCGGGCAGGGACTTCTACAATCGGCAGGACTATGCGAACGCGAAGAAGAGCCTCGAGCAGGTGATCGCACTGAACCCGAAGTCGTCCGAGGCCGAGAACGCGCTCAAGCTGCTGGAGAACATCAAGCTCGCCACAGGGGGAGGCAAGAGCGCCGACGGCCCGAAGTCGCAGGCCGAGAAGGCGGCCGGCCTCCAGGTGAAGCGCGAGATTCAGGCCGAGCAGAAGGGCCTCGTCGAGGAGCAGCGCGAGTATCTGGAGAAGGGCCTCGCCGCGACGCGGTCGGGGAAGCTGTCGGACGCCAAGGCGAACCTCGAGGCCGCCGAGGCCCTCGGCCAGCAGCTCGTGGGTCAGGGCGCGAGCGAAGCTGAGCAGAACGCCCGCCTGCGCTCCGCTCGCGAGGAACTGTCCAGAATCCGCGCGCTCGAAGTCCACGAAGTCCAGAAATCGCTCAAGAAGGTCCAGGAGCTCAAAGGCAAGGGCCGCTACGAGGAGGCCCTTCACCAGGCCAAACAGCTCCAGCAGCAGACCGATCTCGGTGGTGTGGCTCTTCAGCGAGAGGTCACGTCGCTCGCCTTCGAGGCCGCGAAGCAGAAGGCAGGGGAACCCGACGAGCGGCGCCTCAGCGGGCGCGAGCACCCCGATGGCCCGACGAAGACAGCCGAGGATCGAGCGGTGCGTCTGCCCCCTCCGCCGAAGCCCGAGCCGCCCGGCCCCGGCCGCTCGACAACGCCGGAGAAGCCGCTGCACCGTCCCGACAAGGCGGCCCTTCGTATCTATGACGTCACCGACTTGACGGTTGACATCAACAAGCTGCGCAGCCGCCAGCAGGCGTTGGCGGCCGACGCGGGCTATGCCTCCACCGGCTCCAGGTTCGGCGGCGGCGAGATGGCTCAGGAGTTCTTCGGCGGCGACGAGGAAGGCAAGGGCGAGCCTCTGACCGGCGAGAAACTCGCCGAGTTCATCAACAAGAGCATCGCGCCCGGCACGTGGGAGACCGAGAGGGAGAAGGGCGGGCGTGACACGAATGGCGACCAGTACGCCGTGACGTATCGCAACGGCCGCATCATTGTGGCCGACCGGCCCGAGGTGCAGGCGCGGGTGGACGCGCTTCTGGGCGAACTCCGCCGCGCACGCGGCGCGCAGGTCGAGTGGGGCCGCCGAATCGCCACCCAACAGGCAAAGGGTTTCGGAAGGAAGTCGTTGGGGGAGCAGTTCTTCGGTGGCGACGATGAGACGGGCGAACTGCGGCGTGACGAGCGATTTCAGACCTTTGTGCACCGCAACTACGGCTGGGCCTTGACCTCGCCCCGCGGCGAGACGGCGGTGAAGGACTCCGGCGTCGTGACCAGCGGCGGCGCCGCGCTCTTCGACGACTTCGCGGAGAAGCTGGCGATGAACAAGGCCCAGAAGGTGCAGGTGAACGGGATCAACCTCAACGTCGCGGCCAACGAGGCGAATGGCCTGGGCGTGACCTTCACGGTCGGCAATAACGACGTGAGCTATGCCGTGGTGGACGAGGCGCAGCTTCGCACCCTGCTGGAACTCGATGCGGCGAAGAAGCGCGGCCGCGTGGCCGCCAACCCGAACGCCCAGGAGACCATCGTGGGCACCGACGCCAGGCTCCCCAACGGCATGGCGTGCAACGTCCGCTTCGCCGGCGAGTTCGGCAATACGCTCGACGTGAACGGCAACCTGATTGACCTGCTGCATCCGCAGTACCTCGTGATCAACAACGGCGGGTACCTCACGGCCGTGCAGGCCAACCCGATGCAGCACTGGACCGAGCCGAGGAACCCGTTCCCCTTCGTCGTGACGGCACAGGAGATTGCCGTGCCGCGTGCGGGGCGGCGGGTGAAGTTCGAGAAGACCCTGGTCGAGCCAGGCGATGACCTGGTGCTGAAGGCCAGCTATCGGTACACGGGAAAGTGAGTCGTTCCCTCCCGCAGGTTCCAATACCTGCGGGAGGGTAGACATGTGGATGGAGGCGCGGGAACAAGAGCACCCTCCCGCAGGTATTGGAACCTGCGGGAGGGAAACCCTGAAAGGAGGCCGAAGATGCGGCGAATGGTGTGGATGGCTGTGGTGGCGGGCCTGGCCATGCTGGCCGCGCCCGCGCTGTGGGCGGGCGAGCCGGCCGCGGCCGCCGCCTCGCGCGAGAAGGGCGAGGTGACGCTGAGCTGGGACCAGTTCGTGAAGATCACGGGCTACGACCCGGCCGGCGGGGGCGGCGGCATCCTCACGATCCCCTGGGCCGAGGTGCAGAACCTCCTCGGCGTGAAGGTCGAGAAGATGGGCCAGGCCGCCACGGTGGACCTGCCGTGGACCGAGTTCAAAGCCCTGCTCGAATGGTCCATCCAGCAGAAGGCCGGTAAGGCCGCCACGCCGCCGCCGACCGACTTCGTCGTGGCCTCGTGCCAGTTCACGGGCGACCTCACCGACGACGGGGCGACCCTGACCCTCAAGCTCAAGGCCGATATCCTTCGCGAAAAGGTCTGGACCCGCATCCCCATCCTCCCCGGCACCGTGGCCATCACCAAGAGCACCCTGCCCGCGGGCGTGTTCCTCCACAGCGCGGGGCAGGCCTATGAGATTCTCACGGACAAGACCGGCCCACTGGACGTGTCGGTGGAGTTCTCGGTGGCCGTGGAGAAGGACGCGGGGGTCAACCGCGTGACGTTCCAGCGCGTGATGCCGGGCGCGAGCATCCTCGATCTGGTGGTAGCGCGCGAGAACGTGGACGTGAGGGTGGCGGGCGCCCAGTCGCAGCTCGTCAAGACGGCGGCGGGCAAGACCCAGGTGGCCGCCGCCATCGCCAGCGGCGTGCCGCTCACGGTCACCTGGGAGCGGGCGCTGCCCAAGGCCGAGGCCGTGCCGCCCAAGCTCTACGCCGAAACGAACACCATGGTCGCCGTGGCCGAAGGCGTGCTGCTGTGCCAGGAGACCGTGAGCTACAATATCCTGCACACCCCGGTGCGCGAGTTGAAGCTCAAAGTGCCCGCCGACACCAGCATCCTCACCGTGACCGGCGCGGACCTGCAGGACTGGCGCGTGGCCGCCCCGGGCGAGCTGACGGTGGTCTTCCGCGGAGAAGTCATCGGCGCCCAGCAGCTCACCATCAGCTTCGAGCGGGTGGTGAAGGACAGCGCCGAGGCCCCCGTGATACGCACCGTGGGCGTCGAGCGCGAGAAAGGGTTCATCGGCGTGGTAGCGGTCACCAACGTCGAGATCACGAGCGAAAAGGTGGAAGGCGCCCGACAGATTGACGTGCGACAGCTCCCCTCCGAGCTGGTGGCCATGACCAAGCAGCCGATCCTGCTCGGCTTCCGCTACGTGGGCGACACCTTCACCATTCCGCTCACGGTCAAGCGGCACGACGAGGTGGGCGTGCTGGTGACGATCGTGGACAGCGCGCTCTTCACCGGCATGCAACTCAACGACGGGCGGCGGATCACCAAGGCAATCTACAGCGTGCGCAACAACCGCAACCAGTTCCTGCGCCTCAAGATGCCCGAGGGCGCCACGATCTGGTCCGCCGAAGTCAGCGGCAACACGGCCACGCCGGCGAGGGACGACAAGGGCAACGTGCTCATCCCGCTCATCCGCAGCGCCAGCGGCGCGCAGGAGCTGGCCTCGTTCCCCGTGGACATCGTGTACGTGGAGGCCCCGGCCACGGCGGCGCCCAAGAGGGGCAGCCTGCGCGTGGACCTGCCACAGATGGATGCTCCGACGATGCACGTGATGTACCACTACTACCTGCCGCTCGAGGGGCACTACCGCACGTGGCTGCTGGGCAAGAGCACGTTTGCCGGGCCGCTGCGCGAGGTCGAAAAGTTCGCCGCCCTGGCCACCGGGCCCGAGCGCATCGTGGTGCAGCACGACGCCCAGCAGCAGGCGCAACAGATGGAAGAACAGGTCCAGACCCGCGTCGAGCAGGAAGCCAAGGCCGCCGGCGCCGAGCCCATCCGCGTGCGGCTGCCGATCAACGGCAAGCTCTTCCAGCTCGAGAAGATCCTCAGCCTGCCGAGCGACGAACTGTGGTTCGAGGTCACCTACCGCGGCTGGGAGCCCGCGAAGTAGACAAGAGCCCAGCCGGCAGCAGGCAACCGCCAGTCGGCAGCCGGCAGGAAGCCCCTGTCCCGGGCACGCGGCCCTGGCAAGGGCTTCTTCGTTCCCTCGCGCGGGACCAGGTTTTCGGCTTGTCGGGTCGCGCGACGGCGTGGTAGAATGATGGGCGTCGCCGTGGTGCGGCTTTCACTTCGGGCGGAGAGCACAGCGTGAATCGACTCTGGCTGCTGGTTGCCGGGCTGTCGGCCCTCTATCTGGTTGGCGGGGTACAGCGCGATTTCTGGTATCCCGACGAGCCCGACATGGCCGAGATCACCCAGCACATGATCGAGTCGGGGGACTATCTGCGACTCAAGCTCTACGAGCGCGAGTTCCCCGACTATCCGCCGCTGTTCTTCTGGCTCACCTCGGCGGCGGGTGCCTTGGGCGGCCAGAGCGAGTGGGTGCTGCGCCTGCCCACCATGCTGTCGGCCATCGGCCTGCTCATTGTGACGGGCGTGTGGACGCAGCGGCGCCTGGGGCCGCGCGTGGCCTGCTGGACCGTGGCCGTGCTGGGCACGGCCTACTACTTCGTGTGGCAGGCCGTGAACATGCACCTCGACATGCCGTTCGCCTTCCTCATCGGAGCAGCGATCATCGCCTATGACCTGGCGCGGACCGCTGCGTGCGCGCGGGACCGGGCGGTCGGCTGGGTGGGCGCAGCGCTGCTGATGGGGCTGGCGTCGCTGGTCAAAGGCCCCGCCGGCATCGTGCTGCCCGCGGGGGTGTTGGGCCTCGACCACCTGCTCCGGCGCGAGTGGCGGGGAGCCGTCCGCGTGACCGCGCTGGCCGCGGCGGGCTCGTGCCTGTTCGTGGCGTGGGCATTGGCCTATGCACAGGCCGCCGGGGCGTCGAACCTGGTCTACTTCATCTTCAAGCAGAACGTGGGCCGGTTTCTCACCGGCCACTCGCACCTGCGGCCGCCGCACTACTACCTGGTGAACATCTGGCCGGGCCTGGCCCCGTGGGCACTGCTGCTGCCGGTGGGCCTCATGGCGGCTTGGCGCGAAGCGCGGTGCAATGGCAACCGGCCTCTGGGCCTCGCGTTCCTCTGGTTCGCGCTCATTTTCGTGTTCTTCACCATCTCGCGCTCGAAGCGGCAGGTCTACATCCTGCCCCTTTACCCGATGGCGGCGGTGCTGATCGGCTACGCCGTCACGCGGCTGCTGGAGGCCCCATGGGCCGAGTGGCGGCTGGCGCGGCGGCTCGTGCTGTGGCCGACTGCTGTGGCCGTGCTGGCGGCCGGGCTGGTGGGGCTGTGCGGGCTGCCGTTCGCCGGCTCGCAGTTGGGCGACTACCGCGACCTGGTGGCCCCCGGGCTTGTAGCGGGCGCGGCGCTGGCCGCGGCCGGCGGCTACGCCCTGGCGTGCCTGCTCCGGCGGCGGGCGGGGCCGGCCCTGGCCGTTGTGGCCGCCGGGATGGGCGCCATCTACCTCATCGCCCTGGTGTGGGCCCTGCCGCTGATGGACGACCCGCTCTCCGCCAAGGCCGACGGCGAGTGGCTCGACCAGGAGACTCGCCAGGAGGCGGGGGAGGTGGTGGGCACAGTCCAGCTCGACGGCGGGGTGCTCAAGGAGGCGTCGGCGCTGTCGTTCTACGGGCGGGTGCCCATCGTGACGCTGGCCTCGGCGGCCGACGTGCATGCCTTTCTGCGCCGCCAGCCCAACGGCCTCGTGCTCGTGGAGGGCGAGCCCGACAGCATGCTGGCCGCCCTGCGCGAGTTCGAGGCGACCATCGAGCGCCGCTGCCAGGTGGGCGGCGACGTGGTGGTGGCCATGCGCCTGAGGCCGAAGAAGGGCAATGCCGGCCTCCCGCCTGGATAAGCGCCCGACGGCCTATCCCTTGAACCGCTCGCGGATCGTCTGCGCGTGCACCGGCAGGCCCTCGGCCTCGGCCAGGGCAATGACGGCGTCGCGCAGGTGCGCCAGGCCCTCTTTCGTGAGGTACTGGAACGTCGGCTTCTTGAGGAAGTCGTCTATGCTCAGGCCGCTGAACATCTTGGCGCACTGGCCCGTAGGCAGCACGTGGTTGGTGCCGCTGGCGTAGTCGCCCGCCGGCACGGGCGCATACGGGCCGAGAAAGATGCTGCCGGCGTGCTGGATGCGAGGAAGCAGGGAGATCGGGTCGGCGGTGACGACCTCCAGGTGCTCGGCCGCGTAGTCGTTGGTGAACTCGATCGCCTCGTCCACCGAGTCGGCCACGAGCACGGCCGAGTTGTCTTCGAGGGCCTTGGCCACGATCTCCTTGCGGGGCACGGTCTCCAGCGCCTTGTTGATCTCGTCGCACACGGCCTGGGCGAAGCGGGCCGACGGCGTGACCAGGGCCGCCGCGGCGTCGGGGTCGTGCTCGACCTGCGAGAGGAAGTCAATCGCCATCCAGCGGGGGTTGGCCGTGTCGTCGGCCAGGATGAGGATTTCGCTCGGGCCGGCGGGCGAATCAATGTCCACCTCGCCGAAGACGGCCATCTTGGCGGCGGTGACGTAGCGGTTGCCTGGGCCGACGATCTTGTTGACCTTGGGCACGGTGGCCGTGCCGTAGGCCATGGCGCCCACGGCCCAGGGGCCGCCGATCTTGAACATCTGCTGCACGCCCGAGATGTCGGCGGCGACCAGGCTCACCTCGTTGGCCGTCATGCCCTCGCCGGGCGGGGTGCACGCGACGATGCGCGGCACGCCCGCGGCCTTGGCGGGGATGACGGTCATCAGCACGCTCGAGGGGTAGACCGCGCGGCCGCCGGGCACGTAGCAGCCGGCGATCTCCATCGGCCGCACCACGCGGCCCGCCAGGATGCCCGGGGCGATCTCGATGCTCCACATCTCGCGCTCGCGCTGGGCCAGGTGGAACTTCTCGATGTTGGCCGCGGCGAAGCGGAGCTTCGCGACGATATCCGCACTCACCTTCCTGTAGGCGGCCTCGATCTCGTCGCGCGTCACCACGAAGTCGGCCGGCGTGATGCCCTGCTTGTACTTCGCATAGTGTTCCAGGATCACGGCGTCGCCACGCTTCGCAATATCCACGCAGATCGCGCGCATGTCGGCGAAGATGGCCGAAACGTCCTCCATCGAGCGCTTCAGGATGGCGGTGCGGCGTTCGGCCGAGAGGTCTCTCAGACGTTCGGGTTTCACGGGCCTCTCCTTGGCAGAATGGGGCAGGCTCTGTGTACAGACGCCTGCCCCGCGGCTATCCCTGGCGTGGTCATCCCGATCCCGTAAGCATTGTACCAGGGCCTCCCCACGCGGTCAAGAAACGCCTCGGGTGCGGCGCGGAGTACCTGCTCCAAGCCCCCCTGCGATCGCGAGCGGCAGGTACGGGACGCGCCAGCGCCCGTCCCCCCGCCGTGAGCCCTTGACACTCTTGAACTCCGGGGCTAACATCAGGCTGGGAAGTCTGATACCGCTCGGCAGCTTGAGAGGAGGCCCTGATGGGCCGCTCGATCCCGCGGGCCTGCCTGGCCAGCCTCGTGTCAGCTCTCGCCCTGGCGATGGCTTCGGCGGCGGAGGTCGGGTTCACGCAAGACCCAGCGCCATCCGCGACGGGGGGAACGTGAGAATCTCCTTCTCGGTCTCCGCACCGGCCGATGTGGAGGTGGCCGTGCTGGATGGCAGCGGAGGCGTGGCCCGCCACCTCGCCGCCGGCCTCCTGGGCGCGAATGCGCCCGAACCATTCAAGCCGGGCTCGCTGGCCCAGGAACTGCTGTGGGACGGGAAGGACGATGCCGGCCGGCCCGCGGCGGGCGGCCCCTTCACGGCGCGCGTGCGCCTGGGACTGCAACCGAGGCTGGACACGATCCTGGGCAGGAACGACAACACCCTCAGCGGCGAGATCTGCGCTCTGACGGCCAGCCCCACCGGCGAGCTTTTCGTCTTGTTGGCTGACCCCTTCCGCGGCCGTGCGGAGCTGCGGGTTCTCGACCGCCAGGGCAGGTATCTGCGCACCATCCTGCCGTACGCGGCTGACACCCCCGAGGCGCGCACCGAGCCGGTGGGCCACGTGAAGATCGACGGTCGCCGCCAGCCGCTGGTCTTCAATGGCCAGGCCCACAGCCTGGCGCCCCTGATGGCCGGCATTCGCGGGCAGACGATGGCCTGGCACCCAGACGGCTACCTGCTGGCGGCGAGCGCCATCGGCTCGATGTGCAATCACGGCCCCGCGCGCTACCTGCTCGCCTTCCACCCGGAGGGTGGCGCCCCGGAGAAGACGGGCTTCGTGGGGCCGCAGATTCGCAAGGCCCGCGGCTTCCTGGGCGGCGCCGGCGAAGGCTATGCCATCGGCATGGACCGCCTGGCCGTCAGCCCCGATGGGCAGTGGATCTACCTCGTGCAGGACATGAGACGGGCCTACTTCGAGAAAGGCGAGCGGCACCATGGCGTGTATCGGCTCCAGTGGACCGACGGGGAGCTTGGCGAGCCGTGGCTCGGACGCAAGGACCCGGGCGCCGGCGACGACGAGTTCAGCGATCCCCAGGGCCTCGCCCTCGACGCCGGAGGGCGCCTCTACGTGTGCGACCGAGGCAACAACCGGGTCAAGGTCCACTCGCAGGGCGGCAGGCTGCTCGGCACGTTCCCGGCCCCCAGTCCCGAACAGATTGCGGTGAGCCCCGCCGGCGAAATCTATCTTCTGTGCCGCAAGGCCATGCGCTCCTATGACCTCATGACAGCCAAGGACGCTGACCCAGTCACCAGCCGGATTATCAAGTTCGCTCCCTGGAAGGGCGAGGCGCCCCGCGAGTTGGCCCGGCTGGAGTTCGAGGTGAAGAAGCGCGCCGCCGAGTTCATGGCCCTCGACGCCTCGGCCACCCCGCCCCGCCTGTGGGTGTCGCTGTACACCGGCTATGGCCGCCCCAGCGACCTTGTGCCGGTTGCCGATGAGGGCTCCAAGCTGAGCATGGGCCTACCGGTCGGCGAGGCCGGCGGGCTCCACTGCCCCAGCTTCCTTGCCGCCGACCCGCCGCGCAAGCGCCTCATCGTCGCCGAGCACGGGGCCGGGCACGTGCTCATGGACCTCGAGACGGGCAAGGCCAGCCCCTTCCGGCTGCCGGGCAACGATCTTGCTGTGGACACAGAGGGCAATATCTACCTGATGGGCGGCTACGGCTCGAATGCCCTGGTGCGCGTGGACGCGCAGGGCAAGCCCCTGGCCTTCCCGGCCACAGGGACGAACAAGCTGGAGGTCAAGTTCCGGGGCTATGGCCCCAACATGGGCCTCCGCGGCCACTGCATCGCGCCCAATGGCGACCTCTACGTGCGCCGTTCGCCCGACCACGCCTGTGTGGCCACGGTGGACGTCTGGGGACCCGACGGCACGCTCAAGAAGGCCGCCCTGATCAACGGCGCGGGCAGCGGCGACTCCGGCATCGGCGTGGACAACCGCGGCAACGTCTACCTGGGCATGAACCTCAAGCCCGCCTCCGAGCCTATCCCGCCCGACTTCGCCCAGGCTGTGCCCGCCCGCGCCTGGAGCTACTATCGCAAGGCGGACCGCCCCGCACCCTGGAGCTACCTGTACGCCAACCCCTATTTCTTCCACATGGGCGCCATCTTCAAGTTCGGCCCGGAGGGCGGCCAGATCTACGGCAACTTCAGCCCCAAAGCCCAGTTCATTGACGAGAGCCTGGCCCTGGCCAAGGCGCCAGCCGATGCCGTCGCCTACAAGTCCGGCTACCTTGCCTGGGACGTGAAGGTGGTCGGAGCCAAGTGGCGCTACCCGGGCATCGGGATCATCCCGCATTCTTTCGATGGATTCACGGGCGACGATGGCTGCGAGTGCCTGCAATCGCAACTGGACGCCGATCCCTACGGCCGGGTCTACGCGCCCAGCGCCTTCTACTCATCCGTGGAGATGGTAGACGCCGCCGGCAATCGCCTGGCCCGCATCGGGGCCTATGGGAATGCCGACTCTGCTGGTTTGGGAAGCAAGGTGCCCCAACCAGAGATTGCCTTTGCCTGGCCCACCGAGTGCGACTACGCGGAGGCGGATGGCCGGCTCTACGTATCGGACAGCGTCAACCGCCGCGTGCTGGTCGTGCGGTTCGAGGCCACGGCGGCCCAGACGTGCGGCATCCCGTAGGGGGGATGGCCACGCCTGGCCTCCACAGAATCTCTGCCAGAGCTCTTGACAAGCCCCCAGGGATTGTGTATAGATGCTCAGGACGTTTCCCCGTGGGGAGGCAACCACCCCGTGGCCTCTGCCGCGAACGGCGCACAAGGGCATCCGGCTCGCGGCTCCGAGGCAATGGAGCGTCGCTGAATGACGGATGACGATTTCCTGCGGCGAGTGAAGACTCACCCGCGTCTGACCCTCGTGCACCACGACAAGTCCATCTGCATCATCCGCTATGCGGCGCCCGGTGGCCCGCGGGATATCCGCCTGGGCTTCTGGGCCGTGCAGGAGCACCACTGGGAGCAGTTGCTCGAGGCCCTGGCCATCCCGCTCGAGGCCGCAGTCGCCTGATTCCACTCGGCTCACGCCAGCGATGTGTGGGCCACCTCATAGGTTCCCTGCACGCCGCGCGGCTTCGCTGTTCGTCCGAAGTAGGCGCTGCCGATCTCGTTGAGCAGCGCCTGGGCGATCTCTTTCCCCTGGTCAATGATGTTCGTCGTCTCGCGAGGGTCGGCCGCGAGGTCGTACAACTCGTGGGGCTGACCCTCGGGCCGGATGACGTAGCTGTAGCGCTCGTTGCGCAGGCAGCGCTCGACGGCGGGGAAGAAGCCGCTCACGGTCGCGCGGTAGGGCGAGTTGCCTGTGCCCTCGAGCACGGGCTTCAGGCTCTTGCCTGAGAGAGCCAGGTGGTTGGTGCCCAGGCCGGCCAGGTCGAGCAGGGTGGGCGTGAGGTCGGGGAAGCGGCCGAGATCGCTCACCCGCCGTCCCCCGTGCGCGCCGCCCGGCAGCCGGACGATGAACGGCACTTTGAGCAGCTCGCTGAACATGCGATCGGGGCCTTTGAGGAACTTGCCGTGGTCGTTCAGCGGATGGCCGTGGTCGGAGAGGACAACGATGGCCGTGTCGTCGAGGGAGCCCATCTGGCGCATGCCGCCGAGCAGGTGGCCGACGCAGTGGTCGGTATAGGCGGCCTCGCCGGCGTAGAGGGAGCGAACGCGCCGGATCTGGTCGGGCGTGCCCCAGTGCTCGGCCGGCCCGCCGGGTGGCAGCACGACCTTGGGGCCGCAGTAGCCCTTCTCGCCATAGACGTCGAACTTGGCCGGCGGGCACCAGGGCTCGTGCGGCTGGAAGGTGTCAATCCACAGGAAGTGTGGCCGTCTGGCTGCTCGAGCCTGCTCGATCACGCGGAGCGCGGTGTCCATCGTCTGCCAGCAGGGGAAGTGCTGCGGCTCCACGCGGCCGTCCAGGTTGCGCAGCGCCGTGAGCACCACGTTGCGCCAGTTGTCGGGCATGCGGTCGGTCACGTGGTCCTCAAGCTTCAGGTGCTCGAGCGGCCCTGCCTTGCACGCATCGTACTCGGCGCCGCGGATCCAGTGGAAGATGTCACAGGCGCGGTGGAAGTTCATGTCGGGCTTGAAGAGGTGGTACGTATCGGCCACGAGGGCTGTGAGATAGCCCTCCTTGCGGAAGAGCTGCATGCACGTCACGTCGGTAGGCACCAGCGGCTGCCAGGTGCGATTCGTCAGCGAACTCTGGCCCGTGAACAGGTCGGTGCGCACGGGGATGGTGGGCAGCCCTTCCGGGTACACGTTGTCGAAGACGATGGCCTCGGCCGCCAGGGCGTCGAGGTGAGGCGTCTTGATGGGGCAGCCATCCCACCCGTAGAAGCTCACGTGGTCCTGGCGCAGCGAGTCCAGCATCACGACGACGAGGTTCATCGGTTGCTCCTTTCCGCAAAGACGAAGAACGCGCTTGCGATTGTATGCAAGCGGCCCGCGTTGGGCAAACGCGATTGACAAGACGGCAAACGAATGACACCATAGAGGTGGGACGTGCGTGTGTGCCTGTCCCCTGGTCCTGCCGATGCTATCCGCCGGATCGGCCCATGGGCCTGGACGGCTGAAACGGAGGCATTGTACGATGCGTGCGGCTACCTTTGTTGTGGGGTCCTGCGTCGCCTTCGCCGCTTCGGCCTGCCTGGCTGCCGACTGGTTCGCCGGCCCGGAAGGCAAGCCAATCAACGCCGGCTCGAAGGACGCGCCGTGGGATATCGAGTCCGCGCTTGACGGCAAGCAGAAGGTGGCTCCGGGCGACACGCTCTACCTGCTCGCCGGCATCTACAAGCGGCGGCCGAAGGAGCAGTTCGACGTCCGTCTCGTCGGCACCGAGGAGAAGCCCATCCACGTCCGCCCCGCGCCGGGCGCCCGCGCGACAATAGACGGCGGCCTCGCCGTCCAGGCGCCCTCGGCCCACGTGTGGGTTCGTGACCTCGAGATCCTGGTCTCCGAGCCAAACCCGGAGAAGATCGAGACCGGCGGGTCGCACCCGAAGGATTTCGAGCGCCCCTGGGGCGGCCTGAACATGTTCGGCGGGAGGAACTGCAAGTACATCCACCTCGCCATCCACGACACCCGCCAGGGGATCAGTTGCTGGACGGGCGAGAAGGACTGCGAGATCTACGGCTGCGTCGTCTACGACAACGGCTGGCTGGCGCCCGACCGCGGCCACGGCCACTGCATCTACACGCAGAACAAGGACGGCATCAAGGCCATCGCCAACTGCATTCTCACGTGCCGCTACCCCGGCACCTACACGATGCACGCCTACGGGTCGAGCCGGGCCGACGTGGACAACTACCTCCTCACCGACAACATCGCCTACGGCCTGGGCACCTTCCTCGTGGGCAGCGGCAAGCCCAGCCACAACATCCGCGTCCTCCGCAATTGCCTCCACAATGTCTCGATGCAGATCGGCTACAACGCGCCGGAGAACGAGGACTGCGAGGTCCGCGACAACGTCATCGTCAACGGCGGCCTGAGCATCAACAAGTACAAGAAGGCCGTCAACGAGGGCAACCTGATCCTCGCCAAGGGCGCGAAGCGGCCGGCCGGCGCCAAGGTCGTGCTGCTGCCCAGCAGGTACGACCCGAGCCGAGCCCATCTGGCAGTCTACAACTGGGAGGAAGCCCGCGAGGTGCAGGTGCCGGTCGCGCCCTTCCTGAGGCCGGGCGACTCCTTCCGCCTCTACGACCCCAAGGGCCTCTTCGGCAAGCCCGTGCTCGAAGGCAAGTGCGGCGGCGAGACCATTGCCGTGCCCGTGAATGGCGAGTTCGCCGCATTCGTCCTCTTCAAGGAGAGATGAGCCCGCGATGAGTGACGCCCAGCAGGACGTGAGGGATCTGTGGCAGAAGGCCCAGGACTCGCTGAAGGTCGCGGGTGAGCTTCTTGAGCAGAAGCACGAGGACTACGCGGCGACCTCGGCCTATCACGCGGCGTTCTTCGCGGCGTCTGCCCTGCTGCTCGCGGGCGGCAAGAGCTTCGATGCGCACGGCGCCGTGCGGGCCTATGTGCACAAGCACTACGTGCGCAAGGGAGGCCTGAGCCGCGAGGCGGCTGCCGCCTACAACGCCCTCTTCGCCCTCTGCGACGCAGGCGGCCGCGGCGTGGCGAAGCAGGTCCCGCCCGCCAAGGCCAGGAAGGCCCTCGAAGACGCCCGGGCGTTCCTTGCGGCTGTCGAGGCGCTGTTGGTTGCGCGGTCGATAGGTCACTGATCGGGGGTCTTCTCCAACGCCTCCACGTCGAGCAGGTCCTGCGGCCTGCCGCTTGCCTTCTTCGCGCGGACCAGGTCCGCCTTGCCGATCACGTGGATGGGCACACCGCCGTACGTCTTCTCGACCCGGCCCGTCCACGCCCGCTCGAAGTCCACGCCCGCGATGGCCATGATCACGTCAATGCGGTTTGGGGCCACGCCGATCTGGTAGATCATCTCAGGGTCAGCGAAGTCCTCAGGCGTTACCCCCTCCAGCGGCGCGCCGAAGCGAGCCAGTGCCTGGAAGACGCGCTCCGCGTTCTCGCGCGTCGGCCTTACCCAGACATCCATGTCTTTGCTATAGCGTGGCTGGGCGTAGATGGCGACGGCGTGCGCTCCCACGAGCAGGTACTCAGCGCCCGCGTCGTTGAATGCACTGAACAGATCTCTGAAGTCGGGGTTGACTGCCATCCTTCCCCCTCAGAATGTCGGCCTCGGCCACCATCTCCCACGCGGCAGCCAGGCGCGCTTCGGCGCCCAACTCGCGCCAGAACTCCCGGTCGAAGCTCCCGTCATCCTCTCGTCGGCGGGTGAGCCTCGCCTTGAACACTCGCTTCGGCGTCTCTGCCGTCACCGCGGCGCCTCCGGTTGCGTTTTCCAGCCCTTTTCATTATATCAGACTACGCTTGGGGAATCACCCCAGGAGATGGCGGAGCCGATGGACATCTGGCTAGGCAGCGCGGGCAAACCGGGGCGGCGGGAATCATTCGCCGATGGGACGCTGGTCGTGTGCTCGCCCAAGGGCGTGCACCCCAGCGAGGAAGCCCTGCTCAACGCCCTGCCCAGAGGCCGCAGCGGCTCCGCCCTTGTGGTCAACAGCTCCGAGGGGCTCGCCGGCCTGGCCCTGCGCGCGCTCAATCCGGAACTCGCCGTCCACTGCCACTTCGACGATGCGTGGGACCTGGCGACGGCGCAGGCGAACGTGAAGCCGCAGCGCCGGCTTGCCCCGGCGCTTGCTCTTGCGCCGGACCCGCCGGAAGGCCCCTGGGACCTGGTGGCGCTGCCCTTCAGCATGGCCGGCGTAACGGAACTGGTCCACGAGCGACTTGCCTTTGCCCTGAAGTGCCTGCGGCCCGGCGGCCTGCTCTTCACGAGCACCGACAACCGCTCCGACCGCTTCCTCCGCGGCGCGGTCGTCGAACGCTTTGGTTCGGCCACCGCGGTGCCCGGGCCCACCCGCCGCAGCGGCGTGGCCTACATCGCCCGGCGGCCCAAGGAGCCGAAGCTGCGCCCGCGCGACTTTCGACGCACCTTCACGGTCCGAGAAGGGGAGGGCGTCCTGCATTTCGTCTCCCGGCCAGGCGTCTTCTGCCACGGCCGGCTCGACGATGGCACGCGCGCGCTGCTCGCCGCGCTCGATGTGCGCGAAGCGAGACGCATCCTCGACCTCGGCTGCGGCGTAGGGGTGCTTGGCCTCATCGCCGCGCTTCGTTGCCCGCAGGCGCGCGTGACGCTCGTGGATTCCCACGCGCGCGCCATCGAGTGCACACTGGCCAATGCCGCCGCCCACGGCGTTCAGGCGCGGTGCCAGGCGTTCGTTTCGGCCGACCCGCTCGGCGACCTGTCGCCAGGCTTCGACCTCGTGCTCTCTAATCCGCCCTACTATGGCAGCTACCGCATTGCGGAAATGTTCCTCCACACGGCTGCGAAGGTCCTGGCCCCCGGCGGCCGTATCCTGCTCGTCACCAAGGACCCCGAGTGGTATGCCGAGGCGATGGCCACGCGCTTCAGCGACGTCGCGAGCACCGAGGCCCTGGGCTACTGGGTGTTCCGCGGCTTGCAGCGGAGTTGACTCTTGCCCGCCGTTTGTGCAAAGTAAGAGGACACTACCCCGCACCGGAGAGCGAAAGGAGCGAAGGATGGCGAAGTTTGTGGACAATCAGGGCAGGACGAAGTACCGCTTCACCTTCGGGCCGTGGAACATCCACGAAGGCGCCGACCCCTTCGGGCCGCCGGTCCGCACCAGCTTCTCGTTCGACCAGAAGCTCCGCATCCTGAAGGACCTGGGCTTCGACGGCATGCAGTTCCACGACGACGACGCCGTGCCCGACCTGGATAACAAGACGCCGCAGCAGATCGCGAAGAGCGCGAGGAGCATGAAGAAGAAGCTGGACAACGCGGGCATCGTCCCCGAATTCGTCGCCCCACGCCTCTGGGAGACGCCGCGCGGCATTGACGGCGCCTACACCTCGAACTCCGCCGCTGACCGCCGCTACGCCCTCGAGCGCTCGAAGAAGGCCATTGACATTGCCCGCCTCATCGGCACCCGCGACATCGTCCTCTGGCTCGCCCGGGAGGGCACCTACGTCCGCGAGGCCAAGAACGCCATCGAGGCCTACCGCCGCCAGGTGGACGCCATCAACCAGATGCTCGACTACGACAAGGACATCCGCATCCTCATCGAGCCGAAGCCCAACGAGCCGATGGACCACGCCTACGTGCCCACCATGGGCCACGCCGTCGCCGTCTCCTACATGACCATTGACCCGTCCCGCGTCGGGTGCAACATGGAGAGCGCCCACAGCATCCTCGCCGGCCTCGACCCCTCCGACGAAATGGCCTTCGCCCTCTCCGTCGGCAAGCTCTGGAGCGTCCACCTCAACGACCAGAACGGCCCGAAGTTCGACCAGGACCGCGCCTTTGGCATGGTCAACCTGCGGCGGGCCTACAACCAGGTGCGCGTTCTGGAGCTGGGCGGCTACGGCCGCGACGGCAACATGGTCGGGTTGGACATCAAGGCCATGCGTCCGCAGCGGAAGCCCCTCTCCACCAAGCACCTCACCCACAGCCGCGAGATGTTCCTCTGGCTTCTCGAAAAGGTCCGCACCATGGACCGCAAGGCCGAGAGTGCCCTCATCGCTGCCCGCGACTACGAGGGCCTCGACCGGCTCGTCATGCGGCACCTGATGACGGGTGGCCTGTCGGAGGAGACGAAGAAGAAGTATCTCTAGGGCGTGGCGGGGCTGGCGCGCTTCACGCGCCAGTCGCCTGCGGAGTGATGCCGGACCAGGTGCGGGCCTATCTGCATCACCTGCGTGCCGAGGATGGCCTGGCGTGGAGTTCGCTCGACGTGGTGGGCGGCGGGCTGCGGCGCAGCGAGGGGGTGGCGCTGAAGGTGACGGACACTGACGGCCGCAGGACGATGCTGCGCGTCGAGCAGGGCAATGAGCAAGTATGCGCGAGCAGGCTGTAGAGCCGCTCGGACCGCCCGAACGCCGTGCTGGCCCGCATCTCGGCGGCCGCACAGCACGCCCGCAGGGCGGCGGCGTGTCTGGGTACCAAGGCCGTGGGGGTGACTGGGGGGCGCACGCGCCAGGGTCGGGGCCCAGGCCAGATGAGATAAACCCGTTGACAGACACCCGCCGCGTGCCGTATAACCTAGAGAGGACAGTGCACTCAAGCCTCGGTCCAGACGGAGGAACCCGATGGAACGGACCCGCGTGAGCAGGCGAGAGTTCCTGGGCGCGTCTGCGCTAGCCGCCGGCCTCGCAACCGCGGCCCCAGGCGCCCCACAGCCCCCGCAGGAGACCCGACCCATGAAGGTGAAGTTCGGCCTCAACCTCCTCGTCTACAGCGCCGCGTTCACCAAGGACGACGTTCACCTGATCAAGAAGGTGGCCGACATGGGATACGACGGCGTGGAGATCCTGTTCGCCGACCTGGGGATCCTCGACACCAAGGCGACACGCAAAGCTTGCGAAGAGGCCAAGATGGGCCTCACGGCCTGCTGCGTGATGGTCCCGGAAGCCAACCCTTGCAGCCCGAAGCCCGATGTGCGCAAGGCCGCCGTCGAACGGCTCAAGCAGATGGTGGACATCTGCGCCGAGATGGGCGGGGAGGCCATCGCCGGCCCGCTCTATGCCCCAGTCCGCGAGCTCACAGGCAAGGCTCCTACCGACGACGAGAGGAAATGGTGCGCCGACGCTCTCCGCGCTGCCGCCGAGCACGCCGACAAGGCGAAGATCAACGTGGCCATCGAGCCGCTCAACCGCTTCGAGACCTATGTGGTCACCACCATTGGCGACGCGGCGAAGATGTGCAAGGCGGTGGACCACCCGCGGCTGAAGGTGCAGGTGGACACCTTCCACGCGAACATCGAGGAGCGCGACACGGCGGCCTCGATTCGCGCCTGCGGGCCACTCGTGGGCCACTTCCACGCCTGCGAGAACGACCGCGGCACCCCCGGCACAGGTCACGTGCCGTGGAAGGAGGTGTTCGCTGCATTGAAGGATATCCAGTACGACCGGTGGGTGACCATCGAGAGCTTTGCCACCGGCATCCTCGATCTGTGCGCAGCGGCCTGCATCTGGCGGCCCATCTACGACAGCGCCGACAAACTGGCCAAGGATGGCTTGGCGTTCCTCAAGAGGATGGCCGCCGAGGCCTAACACGGAGAGATTGCCATGAGCGAAAGAGACGTTAACCGGCGCCAGTTCCTCGAGAAAGGCGCGGCAGCCGCCGGCGCGGGACTGGTTGCCGCGCGGGCCTTGGCGGCGGAGGCTCCGCCGATGCCGCCCAAGGAGAAGATCCGCAGCTACAACGACAAGATGGAGTACCGCCGCTTGGGCAAGACCGACCAGTGGATCTCCGCCATCAGCCTCGGAGGACACTGGAAGCGCTGCCCCTTCAAGGGCGCGGACTTCGACAAGAATCGCGCCGAGATCCTGGCGAAATGCCTCGACTCCGGCATCAACTACGTGGATGCCTGTTGGGGCAACGAGATCACGGCCTATGCAAAGGCGCTCAAGACCCTCGGACGACGCAACGACATCTACTTCGGCTTCTCCAACGGCGGCCAGGAGATGCGTTTCGCCGAATGGCGCACCAAAGCCAAGCTGTTGGAATCGCTCGAGACCAAGATGAAGGAGGTGGGCATCGACGTCGTGGACCTCTGGCGCCCCACCTGCCACGAGCCGGGCGGCCTGCACACCTTCAACGAGTCGTGCGAGATGGTTGCCGCCGGCGAGCAGGCCGTCAAGGACGGCAAGGTGCGGTGGTTCGGCTTCTCGTCGCATGACCGCCGCTGGATCGAGATGATGATCCGCGAGTTCCCCATCGTCTCGTTCGTTGTCACGCCTTACACCGCCAAGACCAAGGAGAAGCCGACGGGCAGCTTCTTCGACACCCTGCGCAAGCACGACATCGGCTTCTTCGGCATCAAGCCCTTCGCCTCCAACTCCATCTTCAAAGGCGGCAGCGCGCCCGACGACGAGCACCGCGAGGAAGACGACCGCATCGCGCGGCTCGCCCTGCGTTACGTCCTGTGCTGCGACGTGCTCACCGCGCCCATCCCCGGCCTCATCTTTCCCCACCACGTCGAGAACTGCCTCAAGGCCATCGAGGAGCGCCGCAAGGAGGACCTGGCCGCCCGTCCCGCCGTCCTCGACAACCAGGAACTCGCGGCCGCCACAGACAGGATGTGGGAGCGCCTGCCCAGGGGCTACCAGTGGCTCAAGGAGTGGGAGTGGGTCTGAGTCGCATTTCCGATCGCCGATTTCCAGTTGCCAATTGAGGGGAGAGGGGCATCAGGGGGCCGCATGTCCAGGTCACGTTTCACGCCTCACGCACCACGGGTTTCTGCCTTCGCAGCGCTGCTTCTCATCGCTGCCGCCCCTGTCGGCGCCGACAAGCCCTTCGAGCCGGGCAAGGATGGCTGGCTCACGCTCTTCGACGGCTCCGACCTCTCGCGCTGGAAGCGGGCCAAGGAGGCCGACTGGGCGCTCAAGGACGGCATCCTCACGGGCACGAAGGGCGAGATCGTCAACTACTGGCAATGGGCCGACTTCGAGCTCACGGCCCTGTGCAGGGGCCAGGGCGAGATTCGCTGCCGCTACTCCACTATCCCCGACCCCGCGCAGCCCGGCTACTGGCTCGATGTGACCGACGGCACCCTCCGCGCCGAGGGAGGCCGTGTGGTTGCCAGAGGCGCCGGCGCGAAGGCCGGTGGCTGGCGCGAGGTCAGCCTCACCGTCTCCAAAGGCGTCTTCACCGTCTCGCTCGACGGCCAGCACGTGGCCGAGGGGAAGGACACGGCGTGCCCTCACAAGGGCGCCATCTGTTTCGTCGCCAAGGGCCGGCCCTTCGATGTGAAGCTCCTCCGCGCCCGCCCACTCAACCGCGAGAAGCACGCAAACGTCCCCTCCCCGGACTCTGCCTGCTTCGTCTGCCACGCCAACTTCGAAGGCGAGAAGGTCGCCCGGAAGCACGCCGACTCCAAGGCCGACAAGCTGGCCCGCGAGCACGACGAAGAGCACCTCCGCCCTCCCAAGCACAGGCCGAAGAAGGCCGGCTGCGCCGGCTGCCACGGCCCCTGCTTCGACCACCGCTCCGACGAGGACAACGTGACCCCGCCCGATGTGATGTACACGCGCGGGGAGGTCCAAGCTGCCTGCCTCCAGTGCCACATTTCGCACAAGACCGAGACCAAGCGCAAGGACGGCAATGGCCCTCCGCCACCCAACCCTGTCTGCACCGACTGCCACGGGACCCACACTGTCAAGAACTGAGCCTGTTCGCAGTCCCGCCTTCAGGCGATCCTCGGGTTCGCATGCGACCCCCCGCCGGTCCAGGCCTTCCCACCCGGCGCGAGCGTCTTCAGGCCCGGGGCGGCGCGCAGCGCCGCTTGCCGTCGGCACGCCCGAGCAGCTTGGTCTCAAGCGCGATCAGTCGAACACTGAGGTCCTTCTGAGCATCCTCGACCGAGGCGACGGTTTCGACGGCCGTCCAGGTCAGGTACGCGTGGATTCCTCCTAGCCCCAGTGCAATGCCGGACGCCGCCAGGCAGGGACCCTCCTTGCTCCTGCTATCGCCAGTCAAGACCGGACGAGACTGTAGACGAGTTGGGCTCACCGGCCTCCCCAGTCTCCCTGCTCCCAGGGAGTCTGCCGAGTCTGGGGAGGCTTGGTCTGTCCTTGGCCTTGCCTGACGCGCTTGCTTTCGATGCCCGTTGGCGATATGATCTTGCCCTTGGTGTTCCCCAGACAGTCCGTGCCCGGAGCAAAGGCAGGTGCCCACAGGCGTCCACACCCACGCGGTGAAGATTCCCTCGCGGGCCGAGTCATGCTACAGCGTGCGCGTAGGCAGCGGCCTGCTGGGGGAGCTCGTGCCTGAACTCAGGGCCGGGGGGAACGCCAGTCGCCTGTTCGTGGTCACCGACTCCAACGTCCAACGCGCGGGCCACTTGGCAACGCTGGTGGACGCGACGGCGCTCTCCTCCTTTGTCATCGAACCGGCAGGGGAGGCTGCGAAGACGCTCCGCACGGTCGAGGCCATCGTAAGTGTCCTTGAGCGCGAGCGGTACGGCCGCGATACGATGATCATCGCCCTCGGGGGCGGCGTGGTGGGCGACGTGGCTGGCTTTGCCGCCGCCATCTTCAAGCGGGGTGTGCCCTGCGTCCAAGTGCCCACCACCACGGTCGCCCAGGCCGACTCAGCCATCGGCGGCAAGGTGGGGGTGGATAGCGAGTTGTCGAAGAACGCCTACGGCGCCTTCTCGCATCCAGCTGCCGTGTATATAGATGTGGCGACTCTGGCGACCCTCGACGATCGCCACTATCGCGCCGGCCTGGTGGAGTCGGTCAAGCACGCCTTCATCGCCGATGCGAGCTATCTGGACTATCTGGAGGCTCACCTGGACGAGGTGCTCGCCCGCGACTCGGCGGCGCTCACCGAGCTGGCGCTCCGCAACTGCGCCATCAAGGGCGACGTGGTGTTCCGCGACCCAGAAGAGGCTAACCTGCGGCGGGTACTGAACTTCGGTCACACGATCGGCCACGCGGTCGAGTCGGCCAGTGGCTACGCGCTGCACCACGGCGAGGCCGTGGCCATCGGCATGGTGGGGGCCTGCCGCATCGGCGAGCGGCTGGGCGTGACGGCCCCCGCCGTGGCGCGCCGCGCGACGGCCCTGCTCGAGCACCTCGGCATGCCCCTGTGCCTGCCGCCCGAAATCTCGAACGACCTGCTTCTCGACCTGATGACCCGCGACAAGAAGGCGCGTGGCGGCACCCCGCGCTTTGTGCTCATCGAAGCGATCGGCCGGGTCCATTGCCCCGACGGGCTATACGCCGTGAAGGTGCCGGCCGATGTCCTGGCGGCAACGTTGGGCGACCTTCGGGGACGGTGAACCGCCCTCGCGCCCATAGGCCAAGGAGAGCCGAATGTTCCGACCCGAGATCAAGGTGGTGGACTGCACGGTCCGCGACGGCGGCCTGATGAACGCGTGGAAGTTCGACGACGACTTCGTCCGCACCGTGTACCGCGCCTGCGCTGAAGCCCACGTGGACTACATGGAGATCGGCTACATCAGCTCCGAGAAGTACTTCTCGCGCGAGGAGAACGGCCCCTGGAAGTTCTGCTCGGAGCCCGACCTGCGGCGCATCGTGGGGGACAACCACACCGATCTCAAGCTCTCGGCCATGGCCGACATCGGGCGCGTGGACCACGACGACATCCCGGCCAAGGCCGACAGCGTGCTCGACATGATCCGCGTCGCCTGCTACGTCCACCAGATGGACAAGGCGGTGGCCCTGGCCGAGCACTGCCTGGACAAGGGCTACGAGGTCACGATCAACCTCATGGCCGTCTCGAAAGTCATGGAGCGCGACCTCGATGAGGCCCTCGACGACGTGGCGAAGAGCCGCGTGCCCTCGCTATACATTGTGGACAGCTTCGGCGCCATGTACTGCGAGCAGGTAGAGGCCCTGGCGAAGAAGTATCACGCCGCCCTCCCCGGGCGCACCATCGGCTTCCACGGCCACAACAACCAGCAGCTCGCCTTCGCCAACACGATCGAGGCGATCATCCACAACTGCAACATGCTCGACGGCTCGCTGCTCGGCGTCGGCCGCGGGGCCGGCAATTGCCCCCTGGAGTGCCTCATGTCATTCCTCAAGAACCCCAAGTTCCGCGTCCGACCCCTCCTCAAGGCCATTCAGGACAAGATCATCCCCCTCAGCAAGCAGATCTACTGGGGCTACCACATCCCTTACCTCATCGGCGGCGTGATGAACGAACACCCCCGAGCGGCCATGGCCTGGATGGAGTCCGACCGCCGCGAGGATATTGTGGGGTTCTACGACAGCGTGGTCACTGACGACACCTTGGCATGAGGGCCCGATTCCAGACTCCCTAGACTCCCCAGACTCTCAGGGGGGAGGAAAACTGGCGAGTCTGGGGGGTCGTAGATGTGCCATCGGAGGGAGAGCGCCCGTGACCCCAAGCTCCCGCGGGTCTGCAACCCGCGGGAGGCTAACCCAGGAAGGAGAGCGCCCGTGAGCGGCCGAACGAGCCTCCAGGCGGCTGGCCTTGTCGTGGCCGGCCTCGTCATGGCGGGGTGCGGAGTGCCGAGGGCGACCGACCTGACGCCTCCCCGCACGATGCGGCATCTGGGCGGGCCGCCCGTGGTGCTCGTGGAGGACGGCCAGCCGAAGGCCACCATCGCCGTCGTGGTGCCCAAGGAGCGCTACTCGGCCACCCTCCAGGGCGCTGTGAAGGACCTTCAGCACTTCATCAAGTCGGCCACAGGAGCCGAGCTGCCCATCGTTCAGGGCAGGTTCCATGGCACGGCCATCGTGGTTGGCGAGCCAAGCCTGGGCGGCGACCGCATGCCGGTCGAAGGCTTCGCCATTCGGGCCGAAGGCGACAAGGTGCTCATCGCCGGCCGCGACGGCGAGGTGGCCCCGCACACCATGTCCTACGGCACGGCCTGGGGCATCTACGACTTCCTGGAGCGCTTCGTCGGCGTCCGCTGGTACTTCCCGGGCGACATCGGCGCCTCGGTGCCGCAGAGCAGGGACCTGATAGTGGCCCCCGTGCTTGTCGAGGATGCGCCGGTGTTCCTCAAGCGCGAGATCTGGCCCTCGGGAGGCCCCACGGTGACGCCGTTCACTGGCACGCACCACCGCCGCATGCGGTCGAACGACGCCTGGCCCGTGCGCCTCCAGGTGCACAGCCCCACGGGTTGGCCGGCCATCTACGGCAAGGACCGGCCCGAGTGTTTCGAGCGGCGCTCCGACGGCACCCGCAACTTCGACATGCTCTGCTACGGCCACCCCCGCACGGTCGAGACCTACCTCGAGACCCTCGCCGCCTTCTACGAGAAGGGCGACAAGGCGGCCTGGGGCGGCAAGCCGCCCATCGGCAACGCCATCACCGTGTCGCCCAACGACATGGCCGTCTCGTGCACCTGCGAGCACTGCCGCAAGCTCTGGCAGCCCGACGGCGGGCAGTACGGCACCGCGTCCAAGGTCATCGCCACGTTCGTCGCCAACCTGGCCCGCGAGGTGAAGAAGCGCTGGCCCGACAAGACCGTCATCTACCTGCCCTACCAGAACTACACCAACGTGCCGCCGGGCGTGGAGTTCCCCGACAACGTCGAGGTCCAGCTCTGCGGCATGCCCGGCCTCGCCCAGTACAAGGAGCCGGCCATCGCCGCCAGCGAGCAGGCCAACATTGACGGCTGGGTGCGCCTGACGGGCCGCAAGATCCAGAACTGGCACTACTCGTGCTGGCCCGAGGACCAGACCAAAGCCGCCTACCTCTTCCCCCACGTGGTCCAGCAACACTACTCGAGGAACCGCCGCAAGACCGTCGGCAGCTTCATCAACGGCGAACGGGACCACTGGGACCGCCAGAACCTCAGCCTCTATGTCTGGATGAAATGCCTGTGGAACCCCGCCCTCGACGTGGAGGCCGTGATCGCCGAGTACTGCCGCCGCATGTACGGCGCCGCGGCGGGAACGGTGCGCGAACTGGTGGCGATGCAGATAGACGGCTGGGAGAAGAGCCGCTGGCCCAATGCCGCGCTCTCGCCCAAGGGCGTCTACGAGGTGAGCTACCCGCGCGAGAGCATCGCCAGGATGGAGGCGCTGCTCGCACAGGCGAGACAGGAGGCGGCCGGCGACGGCCTGGTGCTCCAGCGCCTCGACTACCTCGGCAAGCCCCTGGCCGACTTCTTCGCCGAGGCCCGCGACTACGCCGAGAGCGGCAACCGCACCCCGCTCATCGTACCCAAAGCTGCCGCCCAGCCGACGGTTGACGGCAAGCTCGACGAGTCCGCCTGGGCCACCGCCAGAGAGGTCACCTTCATCCGAGCCACCGACAAGGCCAACCCCCAGTGCCAGTTCCCCACCACGCTCAAGGCCGTGTGGACGCCGAGCGGCGTGACCTTCGGCTTCCGCATGGCCGAGCCGACCCCCGACAAGCTGCGCCGCGACATCCAGGGAAGCGACGACTCGCTCGCCTGGTGGAACGACAACGTCGAGCTGTTCCTCGACGTCACCGGCCAGCGCACCGGCTACTACCAGCTCATCATCAACCCGAACGGCGCCGTCTTCGACGCCAAGGGGCATAGTGTAGACTGGACGTGCAAGGGCCTGAGCGCGGCGGCTCACGTGGGCGCCGACTTCTGGAGCCTGGAGGTTTTCGTGCCCATCGCAGCGTTTGCCGATGCCGTGGCCCCGGCGGCGGGCGCCCAGTGGTTCGGCAATTTCACCCGCCATCGCGTGTGCGACGGCAAGCCGCGCGAATACCAGCGCCTCAACACCACCTTCGCCGGCCCCAGCAACAACATGATGGCCTTCGGCCCCATCAGGTTCGTGGAGTGACCCCGTGCCCTTCGCGCGCTCCGAGGTGCGGCCGCACAATGGCGTGCCGACGATCTTCGTGGACGGCCAGCCCCTCCACGGCATGACGGCAACGAGTTGCGCCTTCGACGATCCCGCCGTGGTGCGCGGCTTCGTCGAGGGCGGCGCCGAACTGCTGATGATCTGGATCGAGGCCGGCATTCACTGCTGGAAGGGGGAGGGAAGCTACGACTGGAGCTACGCGGAGAGGAAGTTCGCCTTCTTCGAGCAGCACGGCGGCGACACCCGCTGGATCATCCGCGTGCGCCTCGGCCTCCTGGCCCCCTGGTTCGCCCAGGCTTACCCCTCTGAGGTCCACAAGGGCGGCGACCTGTCGGTCTGCAACATCGCCTCTCCCATCTGGAAGGCGAAGGTGTGCGGCCTGGTCCGCGACTTCGTGTCGTGGGTCAAGACCACCCGCTGGGCGCCGCGCATCATCGGCTTCATGCTCAACGCCGGCTCGACCGAGGAGTGGCTCATCTTCGACACCGAGGAGACCACGCGCGGCCGCTACCACGGGGTCTACACCCGCGAGTTCCGAGCCTGGCTCCGCCGCACCTACGCGGAGGAGGCGGCACTCCGCTGCGCGTGGAACGACCCAGAGGCCAGCTTCGACACCGCCGCCTGCCCCACCGGCCACATGCGCAAGGGCAGCCACATCTGGGGGCCGTTCAGCCTCCGCGACCCGGCGGCCGAACGTCCTGCCATTGACTACTATCGCTTCCTCAACACCACCCTGGCCGACCACTTCATCGCCGTCTGCTGCGCGGCAAAGGAGGCCGCTGGCACGCCTATCCTTTGCGGCGGGTTCCACAGCTACCTGTGGTGGGAGACGGGCGTCTACAGCTACATCCAGGAGTACGGCCACGGACTGATCCAGCGGCTCAAGGAAAGCCCGTGGGTGGACTTCGTCTCCGACATCACGAGCTACGATGGCCGGTATCCCGGCGGCCCATCGGGCTACCTCGGCCTGCCCCACAGCCTCAACCTCAGCGGCAAGCTCCACTACACCGAGGTGGACCTCGTGACCGTGGCGGCGATTCCCGATCCCATCAGGCCATCACCCCTCCCCGACCGAATCTGGAAGTGGGACCTCAATTTCTGCGGGCGCGACCTGGAGGAGCAGGTTGCGCTTCTCCAGCGCGAACATGCCCACAACCTTATCACGGGCACGCCCTACTGGTGGTTCGACATCCGCTGCCGCAACTACACCCCGCCGCCAATCGTCTCCGCGCTGAAAAGGCTTTCCGACATCGGGAAGCAAGCGGTGAACTGGGACCGCCGCTCGATCAGCCAGGTGGCCTTCGTCTGCTCCGAGGACACGCCGATGTTCCAGGCGGGGATGAGCGGCGAGTTGATCCGCTTCGAGCTGGAGTGCCATCACCCGCTGCTCCTTGACCTCGCCGCCCGCCAGTGGGGCCTCGCCGGCGTGCCGTTCGACACTTACGAGCTTCACGATCTGGCGCATCCTGATTTCCCGGGCGACCAGTACCGCCTCCTCATCTTCGCCAACTGCGCCTATGTGTCGCCGCGCGCCGCCGAGGGCATTCGCCGCTGGCAGCGCGACGACCGCGTCTTCTGCTGGACCTATGCCCCGGCCGTCATAGCGCATCTTCAATCGTCCTCGTCCTCGAGCTCCTCTCCCTCCCGAAGGTTCCAATACCTTCGGGAGGGCAAGTCGGGATCGTCTGAGGCGCGCACTTCGCTTACCCTCCCGAACGTATTGGAGCGTTCGGGAGGGCGTTTGTGCTTGGACCCAGGCGCGGGTGCTGAACTGATTGGCATGCAGCTCGGCTGGAAGCGCGAGCGGCGGCAGATCCGGGTGTTGATTGACGACAGCGGCTATCCGCTCACGCAGGGTGGCGAGAAGCTCAGCTTCGGCACCGAAGGCTCCGTCGGCCCCGTCTTCTTCGCCGACGACCCCGAAGCCTGCGTCTTCGGGCGGCTGCGCGACGGCGACGAGCCGGCCTTCGCCCTCCGCCACCACGACGGCTGGCGGAGCGTCTACCTGGCCATGCTCAACTTCGGCCCGCAACTCCTCCGCAATCTGGCCCGTTTCGCTGGGGCACACGTCTGGTGCGAGAGCGACGATGTGGTCTACGCCAACCGCTCCCTCGTCTGCCTTCACACTGCCTCGGCCGGCGAAAAGGTCATCCGCCTGCCCCAGCCCGCCATCGTGACCGACCTGTGGACGGGCGAGCAGCCGCCCGAGCCGCGCGACACCATTCGCGCGAGTTTGCCCGCCTATCGCACCCGCATGTGGCGGATCACTCAACCGTGATCGAGTAAGCCGTCAGCGGCTCGGCGTCAATCGCCTGCACGTGCACTTTGGCTCCCGCGGGGATTGCCACGTCTTTGGCGGTCACCTCGAATCCCTCGCCCGTGGCCTTCGAGACCGTGAGCTTCCGCGCCGCAGCCCAGGGCGGCAGCGTGAGCTTCACGTTCACCTTGACCTTCGGGTAGGCAACCCCCTTCGCGTAGTCCTTGTAACCCGTGCCGTCATAGGCCCAGCCGTAGTAGAGCAGGGCGCTGAGCTTGCCGCCGCTCTCGCTCGCGTCGAGGTGCAGGTGGTCGAGCAGGCGGGGCGGCGCGTCGGCCGTGACGAGGGCCTTGGCCGTGGCGACGCGGCGGCCGCGGAAGTCGCGCCAGATCCAGAAGGCGTCATAGGCGTCGTGGATCGGCGTTCCTCTTGCGCCCACAACGTCCTTCGGCCCCCAGCCGGCCCAGAGGATGCCGAACATATAGATGGGTTCCACATACTGCCAGAGACGATAGTGGAGGGTGCCGAGCAGGTCCTCGCGCGGCACCGAGGCGAACCAGCGGGTCATCATGTAGTCGAACTTCTCGCGGCCCTGAATCCAGAAGTCCCATTCTGTGATCATCAGCTTCAGGTTCTTCAGCCCCTTTGAACGGGCGTAGGCCTGGATTTCATCCGTGAAGCGGTAGAATTCGCCCGCCGTCCAGCCGTAGGGGTGGAAGGAGAGCCAGTCAATCTCGCCGCCCGCCTCGTCGAGCAGTTGGCGGGTGTAGCGCATCTGGTAGGGGCAGTAACTGCCCACGAGGACGCCCGGATGGTCGCGGTGGACGCGCTCACCCACCGCCTTCACAATCCGCACCCAGCCGGGGAGGGAGTTGTGGTCAAGCTCAGGCTCGTTCCCGAGGTCAACGTACTTCACGTTCATCTCATGCGTAGGGCTGCCCTTGCGGCCTCGGTTGGCATGCTCCAGGAAGGCGGCGACCATCTCCGCCACCTCTGCGGCATCGCGCTCCGTCGCCTTGCCGAACCAGTGGCCGTCCTTCCACATCCATTTGGGCGAGCCGTACTGGATGCCGTGGCAGCAGAGGATCGGCTCCGTGCCGTATGCCTTGCACTCGGCAACGTAGGCGTCAATGCCCTTCTTGTTGATCCGCGACCAGTCGGTCGCAGTCGGGTCGTCGTTGTCGTTCTCGGGCTCCCACTTGTCGCCCTTCTGAACGCCCTCGATGCTCGTGGCGTCGGGGTAGCCACGTGAGATGGCGCCCCTGGGGTTGATGGCCATGTAATTCTCGAGCGCCACGTCCTTGATCCCCTCGTTGCCGTGGATGCTGAAGATGCCGGGCGCGATGGCGTTGAGCGGCCTCGTGAAGTCCACCGTGGCTATCACCTCGGCCTGAGCGTCCTTGAGCGTTGCCTTCCGGTTCCTGGAGTTGGCTCCTACCCATTCCAGGAGCTGAGCGTAGAACTTGCCGAAGTCCTGCCAGCCCTGGCCGAACTTCTCGGATTGCTCGTCGTTGGCGAAGATGGAGGCGGAGAAGACGGCTCGCCCCTTGCCGAAGTCCCAGGCCGTGAGCACGGGGGCAGGCTCCACGTGCTCCTGCTCGCTCGCTCTCATCGCCGCGGGCCTGCAGGAATAAGCCAGGTCGGTCTGTGGCTTGCCTTCGGGCGTGAGTAGTTCCAGCTTGAAGCCCCACCAGCCAGTCTTCTCAATGCACTTCACCAGCACCTCATTCCAGCCGCTCTGGAGTTCGGCCTCGGCCTTGCCCGGCCAGGCGCCGTTCTTCTTCGGGTCGCCGGGCAACTGCTTGCTGTTGATCCAGACCTTCATCCCGTCGTCGGCGAAGCCCGAGCAAAGCACTTTGCGGGCGTCGGGGCTCTTCACGTAGATCACCGCATAGGCCACCACGTTGTCGTTCGGCGTGAGGAGCTTGTTGAGGTCGAGCACGCCCGTGCCCCTGGGCTTTGCCCGCTGCCATCGGACGGGTTCCTTCCGCCCCTCCACCTTGTAGGACGCCGCCAGGCCCACCTTCTTCTCGGGCTCGTAGGCGACGTCCCAGCCGCCCGTCCCGTCGGGATTCGGCCAGGGGCCGATGACCTGCCAGGGCAGGACGGGGACGCGCGGGGTGGCGAGGAGCACCGTAGCCCCCTTCTTCGTGGGCATGTTCACGGCGCGGCCCAGCGGCGGAGCGGCTGCCCAGTCCAGCCCCTTCACGATCGGATGGCGGCGGCTCAGGAGGTCGGGCGTGAAGCTCTCAACGTCCACCCAATCCTCGAATTCGCCCCATTCGTTCGCCTGCGGCCATCTGGTGGGCAGCGTTTCCTCGAAGGGTTGGCCCTTGACCTTCATGCCGATGCCCCACTTGTGGTTGGCGCAGTAGACCAGGCCGCCGCCGCCCTTCACGAAATCGCGCACCGCCGTCTGGAACTGGTCGGAGAGGTGAACCATGATGTCGCCAATGAGCAGGACGTCGAATTGGCTGAGGTAGTAGGGATCGAGGTACTGCTGGGCGATGTAGTTGGGGATGTGGGTGAAGGCGAAGCGGCCTGGGGCGGCGGCCTCCACCTTCTGCTCGATGTAGCGGCCGCGGAAAATCTGCGGCTTGCCTTCCTTGTCGCGCATCCAGAGGTTCTGATACCACGGCTGGTTCTTCCAGTCGCCCGTGGTCGCGAGCACCTGGATGGGCTTCTGGGCACCCAGAGCATGGGATGGCAGCACGAAGGTGAGCCACATAATGCACAGCCACCGCCTTGTTGGCATGTTTGCTCCGTTCTCTGATAGGACGAATGGGTCCTATGGCAGTCAGTGTCTCTGCCTCTTGCAGCACAACACCCGCGCCGCGTAGTCCGTGCTGATAAGCGCCTCGCCCTCATAGAAGGCGGCAACGATGGTGTGAAGGCCCTCGGTGGCCTGCTCGCCGAGCCTGACCTTGAAAACGCACCTCGCCTCGCCATTCGCCGGGATCGAAACCTTCCTTGCCGTGGCTTCGGTGGTGACGCCTTCGGGGAGCGTCAGCCTCAGCTCGCCAGCGACGGGTTGGGCGGTAGCGTTCCGAACACCGAACGCAAGCTCCGCCTCGCCGCCGGGGGCCACCACACGCTTCTTGGGCAGGTCGTGGATGAAAAACGCCTTTGCCGGGCCGCCGGGCGGGCCGAAAACCTCCACCGCCCGCAACGTCGAGAGCTTGGGTATCCACTCGATGTTCTCGAAGAGGCAGGAGTTGACCATGTGCACCAACACCCGCACGCGGTCGGTCGTCAAAGGTTCAAAGCGGTGGTCGGTGACGGAGCGATAGCGGTTGCCGCGGGCGGAATCAACCGTTTTCCACTGGCCACCCACGAAGGCCTGAATGTCCCAGTCCCGCAAGACGCGCTCCCAGGCTCCGTAGTCGTGCCACACGCGGACCCGGGCGATGGGGACGGGGTTGGGGAGCTTGACCTCAAGCCAGTCGGGCCACTGGTCCTTGCCGCTTTCATCCTCGTCCCAGCCGCGGCGGGCGCCGGTGAGCGCGCCAGCGGACGACCAGCAGGTCGGGTCGCCCGCGATGGCGGTCGCGGGCGGGAGCGGCTCACCCTTCTTGGGCTTGGCGACGGACGAAGCGGAGGCCGTGGCGCCGAGCGTCGGGATCGCCATGTTGAATCGGACGCGGAGGCCGTCGTAGAGCGGCTCAATCTTGTTCTTTCCCCCGACGGCGAGATAGGTCGGGTCGCCCGAGATGGTGAGGCGCAGCTTCCCGCCTTCGGGCTCGAGGGTGCGGCGGTTGCCCATCATGTCCGTGGCCACGACCTTGGCGGCATCGGTGGCGACATCCAGCTCGGCCGGCTCGTCGCTCGTGAAGGCCACGACGACTGTGCGGCTCGCGTCGCGGTAGAGCTGAAAGTGGTGGCCGAAAGTGGGCAGCGGAATCTCACGCTCGAACTTCGCGTCGCGCAGGCACTCGTTCATCACCTGGATGGCGATGGCGGAGGGGGTGGGGTAGTTGTAGGTGACGAGGAAGAACTCGTTGTAGCCGTGCTCGACGAGGTAGAAGGGGTAAATGCGCTCGCGGGGGATGGCCATTGCCTCGGCGTTGAGGTGCATGAGCGCGGCGTGGCGGGCTTGGCTTTGGCGGAAGGCATTGAAGCGGTCGTACACGTAATCGTTGAACATCCAGCCGCGATGCCAGGCGCTCTCGGTCATCCAGATGCCGTGGGAGGTGTCCTTGAAGTCGCGCAGCACCTGCCACCACTCGTCGAGTTCAGAGCGATAGACCTCCTGGAACCCGTTGCCCGTGTAGGGATGGAACGACACGCCGTCGAAGAACTTGTCCCCGCCCAGCTCGTAGAGGCGGCGGAGCCAGCGGTACTTGTCGAGTCCGCACAGCGAGCCGCCGAGGAAGTTGGCGTCGGGGTTGCCCGCCTTCACGGCCGGGTACTGGAACTTTAGGACGTCCTCGAGGTACTTCTCGGGCGGCATCGAGAGGTCGGGCTCGTTGATCGGCTCCCAGACGGCGACGCCGAGCTTGGCGGCCTCGCGAGCGTACTCGGTGAGGTAGCGCTGCTTTGCCTCCGTGATGGCCTTCTTGCGTTGCTCGGTGTCTGGGTGCTTCTCCGCAAACCAGTTGTCCAGATCGCCCGACCAGTCGAGGCCGAGGAACGAGAAGAAGCCCTTGAGCGTGCCTTGCTTCGCAGGCTGGAGGAAGGCGGCGAACTTCTTCGCCCACGCTTCCCATTCAATCGAGCCATCGGGCTTGTGGTGCTCGCGCCAGGTACTGGCGAATGACGGGTTGAGGCGTATGCCGCGCATGCCCAGGATATTCGCCCACAGCATCTCGCTGTCCACCCCGCCCTTGCCGTCGAGGTCGCGGAGCTTAGGGCATTCTGGCCGGATGCGGGAGAACGAGACGTCCCAGGTGCGCTGGGCGGCCTTGGCGTCTGTTCGCGAGAAGGTCAGCCGGGCGCGGAAGTAGCCCATCTCAGGCGGTGTCAGGTCAAAGGTTGCCTGGAGCGGGTGACCAGCCTCGATGGCATCCACGGGCCGCTCGCCCGTGGCGACTTCGCGCTGCATGTGGTCCTCCGTTCGCCAGCGAAGAAGCCACTGGCCAGGCACGAGGTAGTCCCTGGCGAAGTCGAGGTGGTAGACGACCCGCTCGTCCTCGTAGAAGAGGCTGCGAGGCTTGTCAGGCCGGACGGTGAAGTAGGGCGCCGGCTCCACGGTGTCCTTCCCTGGCGTGATCGTGAGGGTGATGACGTTCTCGGGCTTTGCCTCGCGGAGCGCGAAGTAGCCGCGCTTGCCCTTGAGGGCTTCGTTGGTGTAGGGGTCGCCCTTGCCGATGGCGTAGTGCGAGATGCCCGTGATGCCGCGAAGCTCGACCCGAGTGCCGTCGGCGTGAGTGACCTCGATCTCGGGCCAATAGCGGCCGTACATCTGGTAGAAAGAGAAGATGTGGCGGGAGCAGATGTAGTTGGCGGGGAGGGCATCCACGTCGCCGCTGCGGAGGTTCCTCACGGCGAGCGCGTCGTCGCCAAAGACGCCCGAGATGTCGAACACTGGCGCCTCGGCCTTGCCCCTGCCCTTGGGCGCGCGGAGTGAGGCAGGGATGATCTCGACCTTGTCGGGCAGGAAGTGCAGCGTGAAGCCTGGCAGGTCGGGCAGGTCCGGTTTCGGATCTCGGGTCTCGGGTTTCGGATTCCCGATAGGCTCGCCCTCGCGGAGGGTGATGCGGCGCTCCCTCTCGTCGAGGATGATGCTGCCCAGCGTCTTCGCCTTGCGGCCCAGCTCGAGGACCAGGTTGCGCACGATCACGGTCTTCCCAGCGAGGATGCGGACGCGGCCGTCGGGGAACACCTCGGTGGTGTAGGTATCCGCCTTGGCGGTGTAGGCCGGCGCATCCTTATCAGCCAACTCGCCTACGGCGGGGTCGGACCCGCGGATGCTCACAGCGGCGGCGTGTGCCAGTGCGGCTGCGAAAGCCATCAGAGTGAACGCTCGAATCTGCAAGTCGGCTCTCCTGTACGTCGGGCGGTTGACTCTGCGGAACCTGCACGCTACAATTGAAGCAGAAAAGGGGATATAGCTCAATTGGGAGAGCGCCGGCTTTGCAAGCCGGAGGTTACGGGTTCGAGCCCCGTTATCTCCACCAGCGACGAAAGCCGCCGGACCCGCGATTCTGCGGGTCTTTTGGCGTTCTGGGGGGGACACTTCTCACCTCTTGGCCCTATTGTCATCGTCGGATGAGAAGAGCTTGCCCCTCCCGTGCCGCCGGGGATATAATCAGAGAGGGCCGGGCCCAAGTGCTGTCCTTCACGATGGAGGCCACCATGAGTGGTTCAGCGCTCCCGAGGCTCAGGATGGCGACACGTGCAGCAGCGCTCCTGTTGGCAGGGGGGCTGGCGACTGAGTCGCCCGCCGCGCAAGCTCCTGACCCCGAGAACCTCGCGCGCAGGGCCAGGGCCAGCGCGTCGTCGTCCTTCAGCGGGCAGTACGCCGCCCAACTGGCCTGCGACGGCATGATCCCGCAGCCTGCGGCGCAGGACGACGTGGGCCGAGCCTGGGCAGCCAAGGGCAACCTGCACCCGGAGGGTGTGCTGTTCACGATGGAATGGCCGCAGCCTGTGACCGTGGCAGAGATCGTCTACTACGGCCGCACGGGCTGGGTGTGGGAGGAGAACTGGCGCGACTACGAGGTCTACCTGGATGCGGAACCGGGGAGGGCCGCGCCCGCGGCCAAGGGCACGCTGAAGCCCGGCCACGGCCCCCAGCGCATCCCGCTGGCCAAGGCGACGCAGGTGAGCCGAATCACGCTCAAGTTCCTCAATTCCTATGGCGGCCCCAACCCTGGCGCCTCCGAGATCCAGGTGTACGCCGAGAGCCCGGCTGATGCCGTCCTCGGCAAGTTCATCGCACCGTCCCTCGTGGACGGGTTCGCGCTCGACCCGCCGGAGATCCAGGAATCGCCCGAGCTGCTCGCGCGCCTGAAGTCCGGCGGCCTGGGCTTCACCAGGCTGCTCGCGGTGCAGCGCCACCACATCAACTGCTCGCACGTCTACACCTACCACTGCGAAGGGCAGAAGAACGGCGGCGGCCTGTGCGTGCTCGATGTCACCGACGGCAGCCTGAAGCGCATCCTCGACACGCCGGACGGGCAGATCCTGGGCTGCGACCTGTCCTACGACGGCCAGACGGTGCTCTTCAGCTGGCGTAGGGCGAAGTCGCCCTTCTACCAGCTCTACACCGTCGGTGTGGACGGCTCGGGGCTGAAGCAACTGACGGCGGGCGACTACTACAACTACGACGGGGCCTGGCTGCCCGACGGGCGAATCGTGTTCCTCTCGTCCCGCATCTCGCAGGCCGCCTACTGCTTTTTCACGCCCGTGGGCATCCTCTACACGATGAACGCCGATGGCACCGACCAGCGCCGCATCTCGGCCAACTATCTCAACGACTTCACGCCGGCCGTGATGAGCGACGGGCGAATCGTCTATGGCCGCTGGGAGTACGTGGACCGCCCCGCCATCCCCATCCAGAGCCTGTGGACCATCAACCCCGACGGCACGATGCTCCAAGGCTTCTTCGGCAACCGCGTGCTCGACCCCGCCAGCTTCATCGAGCCGCAAGCGATTCCCGGCTCCAACGCCATCCTGTGCACGCTCACCGGCCACAACGGCTCGTGCCGGGGCGCCATCGGCATCGTGCATCCTGCCAATGGTGACAACTCGCAGGGTTCCATCCGCAACATCACCCCCGAGATTCGCCTGCGCGGCGTCGCCGTCAGCTCGAATGGGCCGCGGGGCCCGTACCAGACGCCCTATCCCGTGGACGGGACGTATCTCCTCGTGTCGCACGACGGGACGATTCTCCTGCGCGACTACGAGGGCAGAGAGCAGGCGATGGTGCTCAAGCCCACCGACCTGGGCTTCTACAACCCCCGCCCAGTCCGCCCCCGCCCGAAGCCGCCCGTCCGCGCCCCCTACGTGGCCCCCCAAAGCGCGGACCAGTGGGCCACCGTGTTCGTGCAGGACATCTACAACGGCCTCACCCCCCACGTCCCGCGCGGCGAGGTCAAACAGATCGCGGTTGTGCAGGAGCTTCGCCGCGGGCTGATCTCCAGCCCCGGCATCCACAACCCGGCCTTTGACTTCCAGCGTGTGCTCATCTCGTGCGGCGCCACCTATGTGCCCAAGAAGGTGTGGGGCTTCGCCGAAGTGGCGCCCGACGGCTCGGCCTGCTTCAAGGTGCCCGCGCGGCTGCCCATCTACTTCATCGCGCTGGACGCGCAGGGCCGCGCCGTGCAGCGGATGCGCAGCCACACGGCCCTCATGCCCGGCGAAGTCCAGGGCTGCATCGGCTGCCACGAACAGCGCCACGAGCCGCCCCAGCGCGACCGCCTGCTGCCCGCTCTCGCCCGCCCCCCGCAGGAACTCGTCCCCCCCGAGTGGGGCGTGAGAGGCTTCGACTACGCATCCATCGTCCAGCCCGTGCTCAACAAGCACTGCATCAAGTGCCACAACCCGCACGATGGACCGAAGGGCATTGACCTGACAGGCGACCGAACCGACTACTTCAACGTGTCCTACGAGCACCTCGCCCGCAAGGACCAGGGCCGCACGGGAAGCCCCTATGTCAACTGGATCCCCACCTATAATGGCCACGAATGGAATATCCTGGAGATCACCCCGAAGAAGTGGGGCTCCCACGCCAGCAAGCTCGCCCAGATCGTCCTTGCCAACCACCCCGACGCCCTCGGCAAACCGCGCGTGAGCCTGGACGACGCCAGCCGCCGCCGCATCTTCATGTGGATTGACCTGAACGTGCCCTACTACGCGACGGCAGACACCGCGCATCCCGACCTCCCAGCTTGCCGCCAGATGATGCCCAGGGACCTGCGGAAGGTGATGGACGACGTGTACGCCCGGCGCTGCAACGACTGCCACACGGCGAAGAGCGCGCGCGTGGCCACACCGTGGCGCGGGCACAAGTGGGGCGAACTGGGCGTGCGCATCGAGCGGCCCGAACTCAACAGTTTCCTGCTCGCCCCGCTGGCCAGGGCAGCGGGCGGCACCGAACGTTGCGGCCAGCCCGTGTTCGCCTCAAGCGCCGACACCGACCTCCAGGCTGTGCTGAAGACATTCGCACCCATACACGAGTTGATGAGACTGCGGCCCCGCATGGACATGCCCGGAGCAGAGCCCGCCGCGTGCTGCCGCTTCGCCCAGGCGGACTGACGGAAGCCCGACCGAATGCAACGCCTCGCGCGCTATCTTCTCATTCTGAGCCTCGTGGCGGCCCATACGGCTCTTGGCGGCACGGCGGAAAGGGAGGATGGATCGCGCCCCTATGATGCGCGGGGGGAGGACACCGCGGGCAGCCAGATCGACTGGAAGGCGGATTGGGACGAAACCTACAAGGCGAACCTCGCGCGCTGGGAGACAGACGCCCGGCGCGTGACGAGCGACGAGAACGAGCGAGAGCTCCTTGTGCGAACCCGCGTCGTGCGGCTGCTCGAGGCCCTGATGGCCCGCCACCCCAACGATGCGGCGAGGCGCCAGGCAGCTCTCAAGGAGATCGCCGGCAACTACTATGCCTGCACCCTCGCGGCGCGGGGGAACCACGCCCTGCGGCGCCTCATCGAGGAGGTCCCCGGGCAGGCCGACCTCGCTGCCCGGGCGCTCCACCGCATCCTCGAGGAAAGCCGCTGGGAGGAACCCTGGGCCGTCGAAGGCGGGTTCGCCTGGGTCGAGTACGCGGCCACCCGCCTCGCGGCTCTCAACGCCACCGGGCAGTTGCCCGATGGCCATCCCGCGGTGGCCACCGCGTGGCGCGCGCTGGCCGTGCTGCGGCGTGCGCAGGGGCGCCTGCTCGACGCGGCCGCGGCGCTCGAGTCGCTCGAAACCCACACGGGCAGGGACGACTGGTGGCAGTTGGCAGAGGCCGAACTCCTGCTGGCCGCCGGGCGCGAGGGGCAGGCCCTGTCGCGCTTCCAGGAACTCCACGCGCGCTCCGAGAGCAACTGGCGGGCCCGAGACCGCGCCCAACTCCTGCTCGCCTATCCTGCCGTGGCCAACCCGCCCAGCTTCGCAAGCCACTTCGGCCTCGAGGCTAAGTGGGAGGCCATCCGCAGCAGCCCTGTCGCCGACGTGGCAGAGCGGATCGGCGAGGTGCTGCGCGAGGATGCCGAAGGAAAAAGCCTCGTGCCCTGGCGCGACGCGCGGCAGACGTCGTGCTGGGCGGCCATTGACCGCCACCTGCTGGCCCAGCCGCCGGAGGCGCTCGCCCCGTTACGGGCGGCCCAGGAGGCCGAGGCCCGCCAGGCGCTCCGCCCCGGAGGCGGGCTGGCCACGGAGAAGCTTCTGGCAGTCTGCCGCCGCTTTCCGTGGGCTCCAACAACGCACCAGGCGTTGCTGGCCTGGGGAGAGGAGCAGCTGAGGGCGGGGTGCCCTGGGCTTGCCTTGCGAGCTTTCGAGGACGTGCGCGCGCGCAGCGCCGACCCTGCCGTGCGCGCGGGGGCCTGCGTGGGCTGGGCGCTGGCGGCGGCACAAGGAGGCGGCGGGGCTTCGCCCCAGGCGGCTGGCGCTCTGAGCCAGGGCACACGCTATCCCTGGCTGGGCAGACAGGAAGACGGGCAGGCCATCCTTGCGCGCCTGGAGAGACCGTCCAGTGCCCCGAGCGAAGCGGCCGTCCCGCTCGCCAATCTGGCGAGGCTGACGCTGCGACTGCCGCCGGAGGGGGCATGGCCGCCGGAGCTGTTTGCAGATGTTTTCCCCCGCGAGCTAGCCGAGTCGTTGTGGCCCCTCCTCTTGCAACCTCACGCCTGCGAGAGCGGGACTCTGATCGCCGGGCCGCAGTTGCTGGCCCTGTTTGGCGACGACCCCGCGAGGCCCCTGTGGGCGGCGACGCCGACCCACTCGCGTGGCAAGCAGGGACGCACGGAGATCGCCAACGCCGAGGTGCTGGTGATCCCCGGGCGCTTCCAGCCAGCCGTAGCGAGCGGGCGTGTCTTCACGCGCTGGGGCCTCGACCCGACGCGGCGCTTCCCGACCGACATTGCGGCCTTCGACCTGCGCACCGGCGAGATGCTCTGGTCCACGGCAACGAACACGGCGTGGCGGCACCTGCTGCCCACGGGCGACCCTGCGGTGGCCGATGGGCGAGTGTACGTGCTGGGCCTGCACAGGGCGCACACAGGCGTGCTCCCGGTGTCGGCCGTGAGCCTCGTGTGCCTGGAGGCGTCCCGTGGCAATGTGCTGTGGGAACGCACGCTCGGCTCGCAGAACGTCACCCTCATCCCCAGTGCCAACGGCGACTACCGCTACAACCAGTTCGACGTCTCGCATTACGGGAGTGGCGTGACGGTTGCCGAGGGCGCCGTGTACTGCCAGACCAACCTAGGCTTCGTGGCCCGCTGCGACGCACGCGACGGCTTGGTCGAGTGGGTGTTCCCGTACTCCAGAGCCCCACTGAGATGGAACCTTGGCCGTGTGGTGCGGCGGCAAGGCGGCGCGCCGCTGGTGTGGCGTGACCGGGCCGTGTTCGTGCCGCGGGATGCCGTGGGCACATTCGCCCTCGACGCCAGAAGCGGCAAGCTGCTCTGGGAGAACGCGTTTGCGCCAGCGGCCGAGTGTGTGGGGCTCAGCGGCGGGCTACTGCTGACGGCGGACGAAGCCGGACTGGCCGCGCTGGACCTGGCAAGTGGCCATGCCCGGTGGCGCCGGTCGTTTGCCCGTGAGATCGCCGGGCGACCGTGTCTCGTCGGGGGCAATCTGATCGCGGCCGTTGGTGGCCAGCTCCAGAGCATCGAAGCGGCGACGGGTCGGCTGGCCGAATCCGCCGCCTGGGGGCAGGGCGGAACCCCATTGGCGTTCGGCGCGCGCGGAATGATGCTCGTAGGTGTCTCCTCCAACGTGGTGGGCTCTGACCAGACACCCGTCGGCAGACCCCTGAACGCGCAGGCGCCGCCGGCATGGGAGCCGCTGCGTCTGCCGCTGGCGCGGAGTTGGAAGATGGAGCGGCCCAACCCGACCTTGCTTGTGCCTCCGCCCGAGGCGGGCCTCGACGGGAAGCTGCTCCTGGTGTCGGAGGGCGTGCTGGAGTGCGTGCGGGCGACAGCGCAGGGCGGCGTAGAGTGGCAGCGGCTCCTGGCGCCCGGCTACCAGGGGATGGTGTGGACCGACGGCGCTCTGAGCTTCATCTACACGCGTTCGGTCACGACCATTGACACGAAGACCGGTGCCCAGCTCTGGCAGGCGGGCCTTCCCCTGGTGATTCGCCAGTGGCAGGAGGCCGGGCCGTACCTGGTGGTGGGCGACTTCACCGAGGCCGAGCGCGGCAAGCAGGTGGCCGTGCTCGACCTCGCTGCCGGCAAGCTGCTATGGCATCGCGAGTTCCGCGAGTACGGCGACTCGTACTGGAGCTACTTTCACGGGATCGGCTGGGACGGCAAGAGCATTCACCTGCTGGCCACGCTGGCGCCGGTGCAAGGCGGCGGCCACTTCGACGTGGTGTGCGAGCCGGCCAGCGGGCGAATCACAGCGGTGCGGCGCTTCCTGCCCAAGGGACGCGAGTGGCCGTTCCTCTTCGACGTCGGCGAGGGCTCGGGCTTCTATGTGGACCAGGACAAGGTCGCCTACGAGTTCGCACTCGACGGCTCGCCGCACGTGCGGTACGGCGCGAACCTGCGGGACCTGGTGACGCAGACCCCCGCGCAACTGCGCCGCGTGCGCAGACAGCGCAACCTCCAGCAGTCGCCGCAGTGGATTCAGGCCTACCAGTACGAAGACTACCCGCAATACCGCCATACCCACTGGATTCTGCAACGCGGAAACCCCGATTACGAGTTGCGGCGGACGCGCCCGGGCATTGTGCGTGGCGATCTGTTGTATGAGACCGACGGGCCGAGCCTGCGGATCGTGGACTTGCCGAGCCGCCGCGACGTGGCCCAGATGCGCATCGCTCTGCCGGCCCATCGCACGGCGCGGATCCTCGACTGGCGCGAACAGGGCGAGAGCGTGCTCGTCGTGTCCGGGATTTCGCGCGGGCCATACGAGTCCGCCATGACCCCCTACCGCATCCAGGTGAACGCCTTCGACAGGCGCACGGGGCACCCGCAGGGCGAGCAGTTGCTGGCGGACGCGCCCTACTGGCGATTCGCCATCCACCGCGACTGGCGCGACTACACCCAGCACGAGACGCAGGTGGCCTGGGACAAGGGCGTGCTCCTCCTGACCGATGCCGACGGCCTGGCCGCGTACACGAGCGCCCCCGCCGGCCCGTCGCCGCCGTCGGACAAGGCCGCCCAGATCGCCTATCGAACCGCCGCTCCCATGACGGTGGACGCCTGGCTCGACGACTGGGAGCCCAGGCCCGCCACGCCGCTGGCAGGGGAGAGGGGGCGCCAGGGCTCGGTGCAGGTCGCACACGACGGCGATAACCTGCGGATTGCCGTCACCTGTGATCTGCCCACGGCCTCCAGCCGGCGCGGGGCCAGCGGCTACGGAGCCGGCGACTGGCTCGAGGTAGCGGCCAGCGCGGGGAACGGCACGAAGCGCCTGAGCCTAGGGGCCGATGAGCAAGGCCACGCCGTGTGGGCGGCCGGCCACGACACGGGTGTCGGCGGGGCGCGAGGCGCCGTGCGCCACGACCCTGTGCGCCAGACGACAACCTACGAAATGCTGCTGCCGCTCGATGAGCTGATGGGAACCGACAAGCCAGAGCGACGACGGCGGCTGGGGCTGTCGCTTGCCGTATGGCACACCCCGCCGGGCCGCCGCCCCGAGCGCGCGCTTACCTGGGGCGACGCCTGGTGGGCGCAAGTGGTGCTCCCAGAGGCGCACAACCTGGTCTACCTCCATCCGCTCACCCGGGCGGGCGAGGAAGCGGGCCTGACACTGGCTCACGAACTGCCCGACCTGGTGGAGTCCTGGGACTTCTTCAGAGATTCGTGCGACGTCCGTGCCGCGACCCGGCCGTCGGGGGTCGTGGTGGTGCGCTATGCGGACTACCTCAAGCGCCATCCGGAGGGTCCGGCGGCCGAGCGTGCACTGCCGGCGCTCGACCGAGCCCTGCGCACCAGCCTGGCCGACGACCCCGTGCCCGAAGTGCTTCGCATCGCGCAGGAGGCAGGCGTGAGTGAGGCGATTCGCGCGCGCTACGCCCGGCTGGCAAAGGCTTACGTCTCCCTTTGGCTTCACACCGACCCCCGGAAGCTGCCGGCCGGCCTGATGCTCCAGTTCCACGACGGCCGCGAGCGGGGCGGCTGGAGCCACCGCGTCTCGTGGGGGCTGAACCCTTGGCGGGGCGACTGGGGCGAGCCCGGCACGCCCGGGAACCAGCAGGCAGGCCCCGTGCCTCAGGCCGACGGCTGGCAGGAACTCCGAATCCCCCTCCTCTGGATCGAGCTTGAGGACTGGCCCCTGTGCGGCATCTCGTTCGCGCAGCATGGCGGCGGACGGGTTGTGTGGGACCGCGCGGCGGTAGTCTACGAGGGTGGCGAGAGAGTGTTCCTCGACGACGAGGCGCCCAAGGCCAGGGCGGTGGTCGGACAGTGGTCGTGGGTGGGCGAGCCGCGAAAGAGCGGCTCGCGCGCCCACACCGACGCCAACCCCGGCGGCATGAGCGATACGGTCCACCGGAACGCTGAGGGGTTCCTGACGCCGGTGGTCGAGCACGTGGTCCCGCCCGCCACGGGCGCCGTGCTGTCGCAGTGGGTCTACCTGGACCCTGCGAAGCCGCCGCGCACGGTGTGCGTCGCTGTGCAAGCCCGCAGCAGTGACCCCTACCGTGTCTACTGGGGCGACGGCGTGGAGGACGGCCGCTGCCTCGGCCCGCTGCCCAAAGTGGGCGAGTGGCAGGAACTGCGCGTGCCGCTGGCCTGGACGCCTGCCTACTGCTATCCCCTGCGGGGGATCGTGTTCGAGCAGGTCGGCGGACGGGTGTATTGGGACAGGACGGCGATCGTGGCGGGCGGCCGCGAGCAGGTGCTCATCGAGGACGAGATGCCGGCGGGCTCGGTGCGTGGGGACTGGGAGTGGGCGGAAACGCCGGTGAAGAGCGGCAAGCGCGCTCACACGAACCCGCCCCCGGAACGGTACGGCGCGCACGGGGTGGTCTACCTCCGGGAGCCGTTCACGCTGCACCTGCCGTTCGACCCCGCGCGGGCGGCCCTGCTGCTCCAGGATCAGGTCCCGCGCCTCGGGGCGTCGGAGGAGGCCTGGGAGTTCTTCGAGGTGCTTCGCGGCATTCTCCCGACGGGGGGCCCGCGGCAGGCGGACCGCATCCGCTGGTTCCTGAGCGTGCTGCCCGAGCACCCGAAGGCGCTCACGCTCCTGAAGTCGCTGCTGGACTACTACCAGGACGCGAAGGAGCCAGACCCGCTGGCCGCGGTGGACCGAGTGATGGAGGAGAGCAAGCTGCCGCGCTCCGTACGCTACGAATTCCGTCGGAAGTTCGGCTCGGCCGAGGCGTCCTTCATTCGCACGTGGCGCGTACTCGGCCCCTTCCCGAGCCCGGGGGGGAGCGGCCATGCGAAGCCGTTCCCGCCGGAGACGGAGCCCGTGGCGCTTGATCGGGACTATGACGTGGCGGGAGGGCGCGCCCGCTGGCGGTTTCATAGTTCGGACAGCAACCTGATCGATCTCGAGAAGCTCTTCAAGCCGAACGAGCACGTGGTCGCGTATGCGGTCTGCTGGGTCAGAGCCCCGAAGGCGGTGCCGGTGGCTTTCGAGGCCGGGAGCGACGACGGGATGAAGCTCTGGCTGAACCGCAAGTTGCTGCTCGACCGCCCCGAGCCGAGGCCGGCCGAGCCACGGCAGGACACGGCGCCGGCCGAGCTGAAGGCAGGCTGGAACGAGGTGATGGTGAAGGTGGACCAGACGACGCGGCAGTGGGGCTTCTACCTGGAGTTGCTCGACAGTGAGGCGCGCGGGCTGCTCAGAGAAGTCACCGTGTCTGCGACACCGCCGGTGGGACGGGACTAGGAGCCTGTTCAAGAATCCTCGTGAGGCTGCAACGCCTGCGGCCAGAAGTCGCGGCGTCCCTTTGGGTTGCGGCAGCGGCGGGGCGATTGCGGCGCTGCGGCTCCTCAGCGATGCCCTCCGCCGCATCGCCTGCGGAGCCGCGCCTTGCATCCGCCCCGCTGACGCCGGCAACGCAGCCCACGGGGATTCTTGGACAGGCTCCCGGGTAGCCCGCCACGCCTCTCGGTTGAAGCGCAAGCGTCAAGGAGCATTGGCTCTGTGGGCGGGGCGTCTCTGCCCCGCGAAGGGCGGGGGCTCGCCCACAACGACCGGGAATCGTGGCGAGCGATCTGGGGCCTGCGGCGGATTCCTGTGGCGACACGAGTCGCGCTTGTCGAGAGGCCCGGGTGAGCCGCACGCGGGACGCTCGCGGCTACATTGCTGCAAAGTCTTCTCCGTTCCGGGGCTTTCCGCAATAGAAACTGTCTATGGCGCGTCCTGCCGGAATTCGAGCGCGCGCCCATCAGGGTCGGTGAGGCGCACCGAGTAGAGCCACCACTCGCGGTGGTTGAAAGTCTTGATGAGGAAGCGGCTGGGGCCCTCGCGCAAGGTGACCTCGGCCTTCTGCTCCCCTGCGCCGGGCCGTTCGGCAATCTTGACGCCGTTGAGCCAGAGGATGAAGCCGTCGTCGCTCTTGACGGTGATGGCGGCCTTGCGCTCCTCGGGCATCGTGATGTCGGCCACGCCGTACGCCACCTTGCCGTCAATGGGCGGCGGGTAGATGTCGTAGAGCGACACTTCGCCGTCAATGCGGGTGGCCTGGCACCGCTGCCAGGCGAGACGGCCCTTGGCGTCAGGCCCCTCGATGCGCACGGGCGCGCTATCGGCCATCTCGAGGAGGTTGGCCAGCACCTGCTCCCCGGCGACGAGGCGCAAGTCGGCCAGCGCGACGTGGTCGTTCTTCGGGCTGGCGAACGGGTCCACGGCGATCTCGATCGTGGCGCGCTGGCCCGCGAACGCGTCGAGGGAGACCTCGGCGGGCTGCCACCCCTCGGGCTTGGCAAGCTTGCGCTCGAGAAGCTTCTGTCCATTCACCGAGAACTCGACCAGTGCTCCGTCGCTGTCGGCAGAGTCGTCCTCAAGGCCGATGGCGGCAGCGAGCTTGAGGCCCTTGGCTTCGGGCAGTTCGAGGCGGAAGCTGGCGATGAGCCGCACGGCCGCGCTGCGGGCGGTGGGCGGCTGCATGAGGAGGGCCCTGCGCTTCTCGCCGCCACTGGTGGCGTCGCCTACGCGGAAGGTGGCCGTGGGGTCGGCCACCACGGGGTCGTAGTCTCTGGCGAAGTCCACCTCATACTCGGGGAAATAGGTGGGGCCGAAGCCGCGGTTGCGGCTGTCGTATGGGAAGGGGCCGATGAGCATCCAGCACGTGATCATGCCCTGCGCGTGAGCGATGCGGCGACGCACCGCCTCGTCACCCACGTGGGCGAGGGCCTTCGCCACGTACTCGCGCTCGTCCTTGTCCCTGCCGCCCAGGACCGGGGCCAGCAGCGCGACGACCTCGGCTAGGTCGGCCGCGGGCACGCGCTCGCACAGGAGGTCGGTGGCCGCGCGTCGGATCGCCTTGTCGCCGTGGCGGATGGCGTCGGCGAGATACTGCGGGAAGCCCTCGGCGGGCGCGGCATCGGTGAGGTTGCGGATGGTGCGGAAGGCGGCCACCCGCACGCCGTGGTCGCGGTCGAGCAGGAGCGGGCGGAGGAGCTTGAATTGGTCGGCCTTGGCGCACTTGCCGAGGCTTTCGACGGCCTTGCCGCGTACGAGAGCCAGGGGGTGGGTCAGGTAGCGCGCGAAGAGGTCTGTGTAGCGGTCGGGGTCCAGAGCCGCGAGGAGCTGGAACGCCTCTGGCAGCACGTCGCGGTAGGGCTCAGCTGGCTCACGCACGAGTGCGGCCACGCCCTCGCAGGCCTCGCGGGTGGGCCGGAGGGCCAACACCCGCAGCGCCGCGCCGTAGCACTCGCGCCGTTCTCCCCGCAGCGCCGCCAGCATGGGCAGGAAGAGCGCCCCGGGCTCGAAGGCGGCCAGCGCCCGTTCGCAGGCCACGCGCACGCCCGCATCGCCGTCGGCAGCCATGCGGCCGAGCAGAGCGGGGATTGCCTCGGGCACGATGGCCTTGGCGAGAGTTCTCGCCGCCTCCACCCGCACGCCGGCGTCGCCATGAGCCAGAAGAGCAATGGCCTGCGCATGCGATTCGGGGATTGGGATGTAGACGAGCGCGCGCGTGGCGTGCAGCACCAGTTGCGGGTCCTTGTCGCCGAGGAGCGGATGCACGATCTCCCACGCCTTCTCGCCGCGGACCCGCGCGATGGCCACCACGGCCTGGCAGCGCACGTCGGGGGTGGGGTCGTTGAGGCGTTGGACGATGGTGGCCTCGGCCTGGGGCGTGCCCAGGATGCCCAGGGCCTCGACGGCCGCCGCACGCAGCTCCGGCGCCGCGTCGCTCGCGCGGGCCTGGGCGTCGCCGAGCACCTCCTCGCCGAGCAATTCGGCCAGCGCCACGAGCGCGCGACCCCGTACCCAGGGGTGATCCTTGCCCGCGAGAACGGCCTTGAGCTGGGGCGCCGCCTCCTTCGCTTTCCAGCGCGCCAGTTGGCTCATGGCGGCCCACTGGAGAATCCAGTCGCCGGACCGGACGTCGTCGAGCGCCTGCTCAATGGCCAGCGGTGTGGCGGCGGCGCCGTTCACACGGGGTGCCTCGGGCGCGGCGGCCACGGCAGTGGCCCACAGAGCGCCGCCGAGTGCGACAAGGCTCATTGCCCGTTTCATCGGCTTCGGCCCCGATTCGCTCATGGGTTCCCCAACATGCCCGGACGAGAGTGAGGCGAGCGACTCACCGGGAGCCGTGGTCGGACATGCCCCGGCTTCGCGGAACTGCTGCCATCATCGCCCAGAGCGGCAGGGAAGTCAAGTCGTGAGAGTGCACTGAGCATGGCCCTCGACCCCGGCGCCTGCGCCCCCACTCACCCCATTGTCTTGGAAACCAGACACGCCTTTGCCATACCGGCTCGGCCCTGCCGCCGCCGAGAGCTGAGCAACTATGGCGCTTGGGCGATACAGGCGGCTCTGCGGCCTTTCCGCCCATAGTGGCTCACTCTCGCTCTTACAGGGTGATACAGGGGAAGAACGGGCAGATCGTGGATGCCTCGACGGGGCGGGTGCCCCGGACTCGGAGCCATGCTCCAGCCGGGCGGGTGCGGGCCGGAAATGTAGGTGGATCGCTCCTCTCTTCCGCCTGAACGGCGCGTAGCGTAAAGGCCAGGGCAACGCCTGGAAACCAGATCGCCCCCGAGACAGTTCCTCCCCTGTAGGCGGGACGTCCCCGTCCCGCGAGACCTCCGGGGATTCGCGGGATGTGGACATCCCGCCTACAGCCTCGCCCTGCGCTATCCCATTTCGCTCCTTCGGAGCTCCCGCAGCCACCTACAATTCCGGCCCGCACCCCAACCGGGCCCACCGTTTGACAGGCCTGGCCGGGAAGCGTACGATCGCCGCGCCAAGGGGAGCCTGAGCGAGAGGGCGCTACGATACGGAGGCCACTATGAACAGAGGCATGTGCCCTGCCGGGTGTGGGGATCGTGCCAAGATGGGGCGGCGAGCGTTCCTCGGCGTGGCGTCGGCCGCGGCCGCGCTGCTGCCGGTGCGCGGCTCGGCGCTTGCCGCCGAAGCCGCCGACGCCGGCGAGAAGCCCACGGGGCCAGGGGCGCGCTGCGTGCCCACCGTGCGGGCCTGCTTCGTGCGCCGAAGGGGCGACTACGGGATGCGGTGGCCCGGGGCCGTCTACGATGGCGCGGGCGCGCTGCGGAAGTACACCGAGGAGCTGGGCGCGGTGGCAAAGGAACTGAACCTCCGCCTCGACCTGCGGGCCGAGCCGCTCTATAGCCAGGCCGAGGGGGACGCCTGGGTCGCGGAGGCGGCCGAGGCGAAGCCCGACGGCTTGCTAGTGGTGGTGCTCGACCGCCAGGAGCACGCGTGGCCCACGGCGGGGAAGGCGATTGACACGAAGCTGCCGACCGTGGTCTTCTCGCCCGTGGGCACGTCGTTCACCACCAACACCGCGGCGCCCTCGAAGAAGTCGGGCTGTTTCATCGCCTCGACCGACGACTTCGGCCAGGTGAAGTGGGGGCTGAAGATGCTCGGGGCGGGGGCCAGGATGCGAGCGACCCGTGCCCTCGTCATCGCAGGGGGCAAGGAAGCCGATGCCGAGATGGAGCACCTGGGGATCCAGCTCCGCTACGTCCCCGCCAAGGCCTTCCTCGATGAGTATGAGAAGACGCCGGAGACCGACGAAATCCGCTCCTTGGCCGAGGACTACATCAAGCGCGCCCGCCGCCAGGCGGGGGCGACGCGGCAGGACGTGCTCAACGGCGTGAAGAGCTATGTGGTGGCGCGCACGCTTCGGGCGCGGGCCGAGGCCGATGCGATCACGATGGACTGCCTGGGCGCTCTGGGCCGCGCGAAGGTGAGCCTGCCGTGCATCGCGTGGTCGCGGATGAACGACGACGGGATTCCCGCCGCCTGCGAGGCCGACCTGGGGGCGGTGGCCGCGCACATCGTGGTGCAGTACCTGTTCGATCGCCCGGGCTTCCAACAGGACCCCGTGGGCGAGACGGCGCGCGGCGCGATCATCGGCGCTCACTGCTCGTGCCCCACGAGGCTGAATGGCTTCCGCCAGCCGCCCGAGCCGTTCGACATCGTGCATCATCACGGAATGCGCGACGCGGTTCCCCGCACCCTGTGGAAGATCGGCCAGAGGGTCACGTGCCTGGACGTCGAACTCGCGCCCAAGGGCGGAAAGCCGCGCATGCTCATCTCGGTGGGGGAGGTGATCGAGAACGTGTCCGTGCCCCCTGCCGGCGGCTGTGTCGTGTCGGTGATGGTCAAGTTCGACGGTGCGACCGACGTGCTGGCCTTTCCCGGCTTCCACCAGATCTTCTTCTACGGGGACTACAAGGCCCAGCTCATCCAGTTCTGCCGCCTGTTCAACATCGAGCCCGTGGTGGTGTGAGGGGCGGGGAGGCGCCTTTCTGCCAGAAAGGCGCCTCCCCGCGCACGCTGCCGCCCCGTTACCGCTGGTAGATGGGCAGGAACCGATAGGGCACGCCGAGGATGAGGATGGACATGGCGGTGCCGTAGATGGGGTCGGACTCGCCGCCGTCGCCTAGCCACGAGCCGTCGTCGCGTTGCTTCTTGAGCAGGGCGTTGTGGATCTTGGGGTACCAGTCCTGATAGTAGTCCTCGCCGGCCTGGTACATGGCTTGGACGGCGTAGTAGTGTCCGTAGTGGTAGAACTTGGTCTTCTCGAATTCCTCTTTGGGGAGGCGGGCGAGGTACTGGATGCCGCGCTTGGCCTCCTTGGACTCGCGTTCGCCGCACATGAGGAGCGATAGGAGGCCGGCGGCGGAGGAGGAGAGGGAGGGGTCGCGCCCACCGGGCTGATAGCCAAAGCCGCCGGTGAGGGGGTTCTGGCATTTCTTGACGTAGTCGGTGGCCCTCTTGATGACGGGGGCGGGGACGAGGATGCCGGCCTCGGCGGCAGAGGCGAGGGCGACGATCTGCATGACAGTGACGGATACGTCGGCGTCTATGGGCTGGGGCTGGTAGCGCCAGCCGCCCTCGGAGTTCTGGGCGCGGAGAATGATGTTGACGGCGCGCTTGAGAATGTCGCGGACCTCTTCCTTGTTGGTCATGCCCCAGACTTCGGAGAGGGCGAGGGTGGCCAGGGCGTGCTCGTACATGCCCTGGTTGGTGCCGCCGAAGTAGCCGCCGCCCTCCTTGCCACGCTTGAGGAGCCAGGCAAGGGCCCTGTCCATGGTCTTGGCATGCTGGCCGCGCTCGGGGAAGTAGCCCTTGAGCATGAAGGCCATCATGGAGAGGCCAGTCATGGCGGCAGGGTAGCGGGCGCCCCAGGAACCGTCGGGGTTCTGGGCCTTGGCGAGGAAGCGCAGGCCCTTGTCTATGGCGGTCTCGGCCTGGGGGCTGAGCTCGGCGACACTGACTCGCGCGCTGGCTCCGAGGCCCACGCGCAGGGGGAGGGCGAGGAGCATGAGGGCGACGCCGGCGCGACGACGCATGGACGGCATCCTATCGCTTGGAGGCGGGACGTGTGGCGTCCTTGGAGAGGGCCTCATAATAGCTCTCGAGGAGTTCGCGGTACTCAACGGGGAGCTCGCGGGCGTAGACCTGGAACAGATCGTCGCGCTTTCGGTCGCCGAGGGGGTTCCACTTGGCGTCGGTGCGGGCGACGTCTTTGCCTTTGGGGTCCGTCTTGTCACCGAGGGCGCGCTCCTTGTCTTCGGTTTGCTGGGTGGGGCCTTCGTGGGGCATGGGTTGCTGGGTGGGTTGAGCCATCTCGGGTTGGCCGGGCTCGGGCTGGCCCTGCTCCGGTTGCCCTTGCTCCGGCTGGGCGATGGCGTTCTCGAAGGCTTGCTGGGCCTGCTGGAGGGCGGCCTCGGCAGCGGCCTGATGCTGCTGGGCCTCGGGCTGCTGGGACTGTGCGAGGGCCTCGGCCGCGTGCTGCATTTCGGCGGCCGCCTGTTGGAGTGGCTGGGCGGCCTCGGGCGCGGCCTCCTGTGCGGCCTCGTGGGCCTGCTGTGTGTCGCCCTGGAGGTTCTGCTGCTCGGGCGCCTGCTCGGGGAGGCCCTCGGGCTGGGCGTTCGCGGTGTTCTGACTGAGCTCCTGCTGGCGGCGGAGGAGATCGTTCAGCTGGCGCTGCATCTCGGCTCGGGCCTGGGCCATCTGCTGGTCGCGCTCGCGCGCCTGCTGCAAGGCGCTCTGGGCCTGCTGGAGGGCGTTCTCGGCGCGTTGCTGGGCCTCGGCGGCCTGCTGAGGCTGATTCTGCTGGAGGTTCTGTGCCGCTTCGTTCATCGCCTGCTGGGCCTGGTTGAGGGCGTTCTGAACGTTCGGGTGCTGGGCGTTCTCGGCGGCCTGCTGGGCGCGTTCCCGGAGGTTCTGTTGGGGACGGGCTAGCTCCTGCGCGTTCTCGTTCTCACGCTGGCGCTGTTGGGTCTCCTCACGGAGGGCCTGTTGATCCTTGAGCATCTCCTGAATCTGGCTCTCGGCGCGCTGGTCGGGTGTCTGAGGTGCCTCGGCTTGGGCGATCTGGCGGTCGAGCTCGTTGATGGCCTGGGCCAGGGCCTCCTCGGCCTTGTGCTGCTGGTCGGCGGTAGTTTCCTTCTGGGCCTGTTCGATGGCCTTTTCCGCTTGCTCCATGCGGCTGTCCGCTTCCTGCATCTTCTCCTGGACGGCATCCTGGCGCTCATCGCGTTTCGCCTCGGCATAGTCCTTCTGGGCCTGCTCGAGGCGGGTCTCGAGGTTGCGCTGCGCAACCTGGGTGTCCTTCTGGTCTTGTTTGAACTGTTCTTCGGTCTTCTGTTCGCCCTTTTCGCGGAGGTCCTTCTGGTCCTTCCGGATCTCCTCCAGCTTCTCGCGGAGTTCCTTCTTGGCCTGGAGATCGTCCTTCTCGTTGCCCTGAAGCTGCTTCTCGGCCTCGCGCAGCGCCTCGAGCGCCTTCTCCTGCTCTTCCACGGCGGCGACGGGCTTCTTCTCCTCGATCTCGCGCGCGGCCTCCTCCAGGCGCTTCTCGACAGGCGTATCCTTCTTGAGTTCCTGCTCGGCGCGCTCCATGCGCTTGCGGCTCATCGGGTCGGATTCCTCCTTGACGGCCTCCTGGAGCTGCTTCTGGAACAACTCCGCGCGCTGAGCCAGGCGCTCTTGCTTCTCTGCAAGATCCTTCTTGTGGTCATCGGCCTTGTCGGGATCCTGGAGGACCTTCTTGCCCCACTCCTTCGTCTCGCTCTGGAGCTGCTCCTCCCTGGCAATGAGTTCCTGCAACTCGCGGCGCAAGTCCTGGATGGCCTGCGACGATGCGGCCTGGAGCAGCACGCGCTCGAGCTCCTTTGTCACGATATCAATCTCCACTCCCGCAGCCTGGAGGAACGGCCGCATCGTGGCCAGTTGCTGGCGGGCGTTCTCCAGGTGCTTCGCGGCGTCGGGCACGTGTTGGGTGCTCAGCTTCTTGAGGATCTCTGCGATGCGCAGCAGCTCATCCGCCTTGCCCTCCTTGAGCAGCTCGTTCGACCGCAGGTCCAGCACGATTGCCCGGAAGGCGTCAATCGTCGTGTCCATGCGCCGGTTCACCATGTGCTGGCGTTCGGCCTCTTGCATGATGGAGTCCGAGAGGGTCAGGAACGCCGGATCCTCGGGCGGCTTCGGGTCGGCCGTCTCGCCGAGCGCGCTCGGCAGGCAGGTCGCCAGGCAGGAGAGCACGATTCCGCAGCAGCGTGGAATGCTCATGATTTCACCCCATTCCGTGGGCATGGGCGAACTACACCTTCTCCCAGAATCTAGCGCTTCGCCCCCTGCAATGCAACTCCAATTTGCCCATCGCGCGAGGGAATGTGGGGGGCACCTTTCCGGCAGAAAGGTGCCTCCCCGAAGGCGACGTCGTTTTCACGGTCTCTCGATGAGGAGCACGGGGCGGATGATGCCGCCGAGGAAGAGCTCGGTGATCTTGGAGTGGTCCACGCGGACGGCAACGAGATTCTCGCCCGGCTTGGCCACCTTGGTGATGTCTATCTCGAAGGGGGCGCGCTTCTTGCCGGGGTCGGTCTCCCTGCCGTTGAGGTAGACGATGGGGTTGCCGTCCACCTCGGTGAAGAAGAGCATGAGCCTCCCGTGCTTTTCGGGCACCTGGAAGCGGGTGCGGTACCACATCACGGTCTTGAGGTCGGGCAGGCCCTGAGCGTCGAGGGTGTTGCTGAATGTGGCCACCTGCTTCCAGGCCGAATCATCGAAGTCGGGCTTGGCGTAGCCCTTTTGAACGCCTTCCTCCTCTTTGTCATAGGCGAGGCGCCAGTGGTCGGGGAGGACAGCCAGGACCTTGGCGGGCGGAGCCGTGGCGTCGGCCCCGGCGTTGACGTGGGTGCCCACGAAGCGCTCGAGGTAGTGAAGGGTGTAGTGGTTGCCGTAGCCCTTCTTGTATTCGGTTTCGTTGCGGTCGTGAAGGGCGTCGTAGAGTTTCTTAGCCTGCGCGAAGTCGCCCTGGTTCATGGCGTTGCGGAGGGCGATGAACTCGGCGGCATTCCTCCAGCCCTCGGTGTGGATGGCGACCCGGGCAGCGTACGCTATGTCGCCCTTGGCGGCCTCGGCGGCCTGGTCGAGGAGGGCCTTGGTCTTTGCGAGGAACTCGGGGGTGTAGACGAGGTGGATGGCGAAGAATGACCCTGAATGGCACTTCATCTTGTCGAAGGCTTCGTCAATGGCCATCCAGTATTGCTTCATGGGAGGGCCGGCGTTGGGGCCGAAGAAGCGGGCGAAGTAGTCGTCCATGAGCGCGGCGGCATCGGCGGCAGGGCTGTAGGCGAGGCGGATGCTCAGGTACATGTGCGGGCCGTAGATCTCCCAGTTCTCAAGCGATTCGAGGTTGACGCCGATGCAGCCCTTGGCCTTAAGCCAGGGGATGTCGTGCTTCCAGACGGAGTACATGGAGAACGGTACGATGCACTCGGCGAGGTTGTAGTTGTAGGTGCGGTAGCCGATCTTGGAGGCCACGGCGGCCCAGCCGTCGAGCAGGCCGGCCAGGTGGGTGCGGCTGGGGCAGTCTGGATGGCCGATGCGGTGGTAGCGGCAGTAGCGGATCGGGGCGATCCAGGCGGCCACATTGGGCGGGAGCTTCTCCTGGCGGGTGGGCGGCTGCGTGTAGTCGGCGTAGGCGTAGAAGCTGAGGATGGACTCGGGATGCTTGGCCGCGACCTGGCGGCCGAGGAAGTCGAAGAAGTCGCAGTAGCGGTTGGTCATGTTCACCTTGCCCGACGAGGGCTCGAGAGAGTTCGGGTCGTCCTGGGCCTTGCAGGCGGGGCATTCGCAGTAGGTGGTGCCGTCGGGCGGGGAGATCGAGGGGTTGGTGGCGCCGCCCTCGATGGCCTTGAGGAGGTTCTCAGCGAAGAGCTTGCGGAGGTCGGGGTTCGACGTGCAGAGCCATTCGCTCTCGACCCGCTTGTCGAGGCGCAGGGGGAAGTATTCGGGGTGCTGGGCGAAGAGGTTCCTACGGACGTAGCCGCCCCAGGAGTGTCCCATGCCCATGCTGAGGCCGCCGGCGCCGTTCCACACTTTCCACAGCGAGTTGCCACTCCACTGCGAGCCCCAGATGGAGCGGTAGAGGAAGCCTGGCTGGTCGGTGATGTCGAGCTTTCCGACGGAGAGGGACTTGGTGCGGGGGAAGACTTCGCCAATCGGCTCGTCCATGAAGTAGCGGCAGCCGAGTTCCTCGAGGAAGCGGCAGGCGGCCTTGACGGTGGCGGCGCCGCACTGGCCGCCGAGGAGGACGCGGTCGCCATCGCACAGCACGCGCATCCCCTCGTTGGTCGGGGACTTGATGTCGTCGAGCTTGAGGCCGGCCTTGAGCGCTGACGCACCGACGAAGATGGCGGGCCTGCCCGCGGGGGCGGCGTGGGCGATGGGCAGTTCGGCGTCAGTAATCTTCTTGACCCAGTCCACGAGCACCTTGGCCGCGGCCGGATCGTCCCAGTCGCTGCGGCCGCCCTTGTCGGGGGCTGGGGCCTTCTCGATGACAATGGTGGCGGCGGGTTGGCGATCATGAGCGATCTCCATCCCGGCCGCCTGCGCGGCGGCGAGGGCCATCACAGCCAGGAGGGCTGCTTCACGAAGGGGCTTGGTTTCCACCGATTGGCCTCCGGAAGGGGATTCCGAGTGCAAGTCATGAAGCAAGCCTCCAGGTCGGGTAAGCCAGGGGTAGTGATATGGCCGGGGCGGTCTCGGTCGCGCCAGTTCCGAAGGGAGGCTTGCCATGTGCTACCTGGGTCTGGTCGTGCATCTGAAGCAGTCGCCTTATCGTATTCTGGACCAGCACGGGAAGCGAGTCAAGGCCGTACGGTGGGTGCGGGCCGGAAATGTAGGTGGATCGCTCCTCTCTTCCGCCTGAGCGGCTCGTAGCGTAAGGTCCAGGGCAACGCCTGGGAAGCAGATCGCCCCCGAGACGATTCCTCCCCTGTGGGCGGGACGTCCCCGTCCCGCGAGGCATCGCGGGCTTCGCTGGATGTGGACATCCCGCCTACAGCCTCGCCCTGCGCTACCCATTTCGCTCCTTCGGAGCTCCCGCAGCCACCTACAATTCCGGCCCGCACCCCCCGTACGGTGCGCGGCTCGGTGGTGGAGGTCGTGCTGGCGTTGGCGAAGCTCACGGAGCCGTTCGCGGGGTGCCTCGAGGCGTCGCGCGGGTACGGGTAGTGGCGCGTCCCAGGGACGATGCCGAATAGATGCTTGCAGAGAAACCCCGCTTGCGGCCCTCTTCCGACTGGACAGGCTTGCTCACAGATGCACGCCCTACGTTGCGGCTCTGACACGCTCGTCGCCGAGGATGGATTGTAGCATGTTCCCCTTGGGGTAGGCGTGTCCCCGGTGCTGGGAGAATGCCTCGGCGCACTGGACACCGCACTGACGACCGCGTTCCTCGGCCCACTCTACCATGGAGTTGACATAGTGATCAAGCCCGTGCTGCCTCATGAGCCATTCGCGCTGCGACCGATGGCAGGCGAGCATTGCGCGCTTCACGTCCATCTCGGTTGTCACGTCCACGTAGAAGTGCACGGGCTGCGGGCGGCCGAGGTAGTCCACACCCTCCATCGCGTCCCAGTAGAAGAGGTACGGGATGCCGTCGGTGTTGGGCAGGTTGCCGTAGCCGCCGTAGTTGGGGATGGGCGCGCCGAAACAGGCGTCGCGCACCAGCCGGCTCGTGAGCTCGTGGTCCGCCATGTAGTCCTCGTGCGGGTGGGTGAAGACGAGGAAGGGGTCCACCTCGCGGATGGCGTTTGTGACTTTGCGGCGGGTCTCCATGTCGAACGAGATGGCGAGGTCGCCGGAGCCGAGGCCGAAGTAGCGTCCTTGGAGGATGGCGGCGCTTTCGGCGGCCTCGGCGGCGCGGATGCGGGCGATCTCGATGGAGGAGTGCTCGGTGGAGCCGCAATCGCCGTTGGCCACGGTGACGATGGCGATCTCGTAGCCCTTCTTGCGCAGCAGCGAGAGTGTGCCCGCGCACTTGAACTCCACGTCGTCGGGGTGGGCGCCGATGGCCAGAATGCGTCCGTTGTCGTTCATCTTCGGGCTCCTGTGAGGATGGGGCTGTCTGCGGGTGATGACGGTACCACACGGCGGGAGGCGAGTCAATGACCGCTCGCTGGCTCAGATGCTCCCGCCCTGCTCGAGCATCGCCACGGCTCGGCTCGACCGTCGCAGGCGGGTCTCGGGGAGCTTCGCCGAGGCGATCCACATCACGTAGCGCTTGCGGTGGGAAAGGGGCAGGGCGTTGAAGCGGCTCCGAGCCTGCGGATGGGCAGCGAACGCATCGAGGAGTTCCTGCGGCAGCACGTGGGTGGAAATCGTGCGATCGGTGTCCCACTCGCCCGAGGCCTTGGCCTCGGCCACGCGGGCCAGGCCCGCCTCAGCCATGCGGCCCGCGTGGGTCAACTCCTCTGCGCGGCGCTTGTTCAGCTCGGACCACGGGCTGCGCCGTGCTCGGGGCGTGAACTTGCGGCCGTAGCGCCGGTCGTCGAAGCGCTTGATGATGCCGTCAATCCAGCCGAAGCACAGCGCCTCCTCCACCGACTCGTCATAGGTCGGGCTGGGCAGGCCCGTGTGCTTCTTGTGGAAGACCAGCCACACCGCCTTCTCCGAGGCGTGGTTTGCCGCCAGCCACTCCCGCCACTCTTCGCGCGTTCTGGCCACGAACTGCTGCATCATCCTGTTCCTCTCTCGTCCCTGCGTTCCGCGTGGGGACGCTGCCCGGCCACTCCGCGGCCACTTGCCGGCTCTCCACCAACCGCGGGAGCGACGCGGAACGTCCGCCCTCGCGCGGCGAAGGCAAGACCAGACAAGTCGGATATGGTTGACTCGTCCATCCGCTGGGTCACTTCGTTGGTTGCACGAGTCTGCTGCGGTACGCCGGCTCCAAGCCCGCCTTGTCCATGACCTCCTTCGCGCCTTCGCTGAGCTTGGCCTGGTCGTCGAAGGTCCAGGAGCCGGCGAGGGCCTTGTCGTCCTTCGCGCCGGGGTTGGCGAAGTGGGCCGTGATCTCGTCGGGGGAAAGGGCGCGGGTGTAGAGGCGGACTTCGTCTATGGCGCCTTTGAAGTAGTTGTAGGCGTCCTGGCGGCGGCCGATGGCGAGCGGGGTGCGGCCGGGCTTGCGCTTCTTGTTGATGGGCGTCGCGGCGACCTGCCTGCCGTCGAGGTAGACCTTCAGGTCGGCGCCGTCGTAGGTGAAGGCGGTGTGGTGCCAGGCATTGAGCTTGAGGGCGCCCTCGCCGCTCACCGCCATCAGGTGGTTCTGCCGCCCACCGCCGATGTTCAGGTACGCGCCTACTCTGTCCCTCTCGACGATCAGGGCGTAGTGCCCCTCGTCCCATTCGTTGCGGTTCTTGTTGACGATCCAGCGGCGAGGGTCGGTGCCGCCGGGGTATTCGTCGAGCTTGATCCATGCCTCGACGGTGAGTTGCTCGGGGTCGAGTTCGGGCTTGTGGGGCGCCTCGATGAAGGAACTTGAGCCATCGCAGCCGAGGGCCAGGCCCACCTTGCCGGGCACGGGGGCGGCGATGCCGCCCTCGACGTTGTCCTTCCAGGTGTGCCAGTCGCGGGCGCACTGGTTGAAGCGGACGGGCTGGGCGCTGGTGTTGTAGATGACGTTGCGCTCGAAGTGGAAGCCCTTGGAGCCCTCGTCAATGAACATGCCGTTGTTGGGCGCGGCCTGGCACAGGGGGCTGCGGTGCACGTCGTGGAGGTGGTTGAAGCGAATCTGCGTGCCGGGCTGGAGGCCGAGGGTGTAGATGCAGCCGCCGTCGCCCAGGCGGTTCATGACGTTGTGGACGTGGTTCCACTCGATTGTGTTCTCCCTGGCGGGCGTGGGTTGGGGGTTCCACTGCCAGCCGAGCGAGATGCCGGTGTAGGGCGTATCGTGGACGAGGTTGTGGGCGATGACGGCCCGCTGGGCGAAGCCGACCCAGATGCCCACGGCGCCCGCATAGTCGAGGCCGATGGTGTGCACGTGGTTGTTGGCGATGCGACAGTCGCGGGGTACGTCGGCCTCGGCCTTTGGGCCGCCGACGATGATGCCGTTGCCGCTGATGTCGTGAATGTGGTTGCCCTCGACCGTGCACTTCGAGCAGCGGGTGACGAACTCGATGCCGCAGCCGCCCAGATGCGCGATGGCGCCGTCGGCCACGCTGCACCCCTCGGCGTAGTCGAAGCGCAGGGCGGCGGGGATGCGGGCCCACTCCGCCTTGTCCCAGCCCGCGCCGGCCGTGAAGTGGCAGGCCTGAATGCCCAGGTAGCCGCCGGGGGGGGGAGTCCAGTCAGTGTAGGCGAACTCGATGCCCTTGAAGTGCAGGTTGCGCACCGGCTTCTCCGGCGTGCCCTTGACCTCCACGAGGCGCGTGAGCGCCGGGGCCACGACTTCAACTGTCCCCATCTCCTCGCCGGGCCGCGGCCAATAGGTCAGCACACCCGTCTGGCGGTCGAGATACCACTCGCCTGGCTGGTCGAGGAACTCGGCGGCGTTCTCGAGGTAGAACCAGCGCCCGGCGCCCGCTGCGATGGCGTCGTGGGGCCGGGCATGCGGGCCGAGCATCGCCGCCACGCCCGTGGCAGGGTCCACCTGTTCGAAGCGTTTGCGCGTGATCTCCCAATTGCCGTAGACCACGGCCTCGACGTCGGTGAGGTTCCTCCAGTCCTTGATCTGGCCGGCGGCGAAGGCGTAGGTGTGGGTCTTGAGGTCTCTAGCCAGGCTCGCACCCTTGAGCTGCCAGCAGGGTTGCGCGGCGTTGGCGTTGGGCGTGCGGGCGCGAATGGCCCGCCGGCCGTTCACCCAGAGCTGGTGGAAGTACCCCTTGCCATCCTTTACACCGGGCACGTCGGCGGTCCACGTCTCGCCCTCGCCCTTCCGCCAGCCGGCGATGCGGCGGCCGCCGCTGACGATGGCCTTCTCGCCCGTCGCGGCGGCGTAGGTGATCGAGAACTGCTCGGTGCCGGAGTCCTCCGGCCCGAAGGCGAGTGTTTCGGGGAGCCCATAGGTTCCGCCTTTGAGGAGCACGGTGACATTGGCCTTCAGCCCCTCGGCGACGAGTTTGCGGACCGCATCGCGGGCCTTTGCGAGGTCGCTGCCGGGCGTTACTGTGAACTCGGCGCCGCGGGCATCGGCCCGCCAGACCAGTGTTGCCACGAAGGCGAGCAGGAACAGCTTCACGGCCTTCTCCTTACTCGGGGAATCCAATGAACTCGGCGAGCTGCCTGGCGTACGCCCGCGCCATCTCCTCGCTGGGGGTGTAGAGGATGACGGTCTCTCGTCCCGCGCGGTCGGCGAGGGACACCGAGTAGAGGGTGATGCGATGCGTGCCCGCGTTGGGCCGCCGGGTGTCAATCGTCACGCGGTGGCAGTCGGAAAGCGGCCTCCACGTGCTGCGCCAGGGGGCGAACAGCTCCCACGACTGCGTGACGAGGTCGCGCGCCTTGTCCACCACGGTGCGGCGGCGTCCGAAGGCCAGGGCGGCCCCGGCGAGCGCCAGGAAGCTGCCGTTGACCAGCATGACGAAGCCCGAAGCGCCCAGCGGCTTGCTGCCGCCCAGAGGCACGGAGATGAAGAGCGCGCCGAGCGCGAGCAGTGGAACGCCGACGAAGGTGAGGAAGCCGCCGCCCCGGGTGTAACAGAGGCGGTCCGAGTTTGCCGACACCACGGTCTTCACGGTTCGCCCTCAGGTCTGCCCGGCGGTCATGCCACCCCGTGTAATCATAGAGCGCACCGCCGGCCTTTTCAACCCCAGGGGCTTTCCGCCCACACGCGGTTGCATTCCGCTGCCCCCGTGCATATACTCCCCGGTCGCTTCTCGTCCCCACGCTCCGTGTGGGGACGCGGCTTCGACCGCTCCGCGGTCACAGGCACGGACGCAGAGCGTCCCAGTTGTCGCCCCCACGCGGAGCGTCGGGGCGAGCCAGGAGTAAGAAGGGGGCCGCCATGCCACTGACTTTTGACTTTCCACTGGAACGGCTGAGGACCTACCAGGGCATCAACCCGCGTCCAGCCGATTTCGAGGCGTACTGGGACAAGGCTCTGGCCGAGATGCACGCTCTGGACCCGCAGGTGACGCTGACGCCGGCAGAGTTCCAGGCGCCGTTCGCCGAGTGCTTCGACATGCACTTCACGGGCGTGGGCGGCGCGCGGGTCTACGCCAAGCTGCTGCGGCCGAAGAGCGCGCCCAAGCCGCACCCCGCCGTGCTGCTGTTCCACGGCTACTCGGGCAACTCGGGCGAGTGGTGGGACAAGCTGGCCTACGTGGCCCAGGGCTACACGGTGGCGGCCCTCGACGCCCGCGGCCAGGGCGGGCGGTCCGAGGACAGGGGCGGCGTGAGCGGCAACACACTCCGCGGCCACATCATCCGCGGCCTCGACGACGCGCTCCGCGGCCGGCCCGAGAAGCTGCTCTTCCGCCAGATCTACCTCGACTGCGCCCAGCTCGCCCGCATCGTGATGGCCATGCCCTACGTGGACCCCGCCCGTGTGGGCGCGACGGGCGGCAGCCAGGGCGGCGCGCTCACCGTGGCCTGCGTGGCCCTCGAGCCGCGCGTGCGCCGCGCCGCGCCCGTGTTCCCCTTCCTGAGCGACTACAAGCGCGTGTGGGAGATGGACCAGGCGAAGGACGCCTACGCCGAGCTGCGCGAGTTCTTCCGCCTGTTCGACCCGCGCCACGAACGCGAGGACCGCGTGTTCGAGATGCTGGGCTATGTGGACATTCAGCACCTTGCCCCGCGCATCCGAGCTGAGATGCTCTGGGCCATCGGCCTCATGGACACCATTTGCCCCCCCTCCAGCCAGTTCGCGGCCTACAACAAGATCACGTCGCCGAAGACCATGGCCATCTACCCCGACTTCGGCCACGAGGGGCTGCCGGGCATGTCGGACCGCATCTACCAGTTCATGCTGGGGCTGTAGCCCGATAGACTTCAAGGATCCTGAGCATTCAGGTGGGGCGAGGCGACCGAGCCCTCGCTCGGTGAGGCGCTCGACGGGCTGCCGGCCCCCTGGAAGATGTCTATCTTCTGCCACGCCTCGCTCGCGAAGCGCCAGAGCAGCACCATGCCCACGAGGGCGATCTGCACCGCGGCAGCGATCCAGGCGCCCACGTAGCCCAGGCCGCCCCAGAACGTGAGCGCGTAGCCGAGCGGAATGAGCACGCCCCAGCCCGAGGCAATGGTGATGAGGGCAGGCACGCGCGTGTCGCCCGCGCCCCGCAGCGCGCCCGTGACCACGATGCCCACGGCATCGAACGCCTGGAAAATGGCCGCGAGGATGAGCATTCGGCTGCCCGCCTCGACAATGGCCTCCTCGCGGCGGAAGAGGAGGAAGATCCCGCGGCGGAAGACGAAGAACAGAATGCCCATCGCCGTCATGTAGGCCACGGCCACCCCGATGCCCAGGTAGGCGCGACGCTTGGCCCCGCGAATGTCGCGCCGCCCGAGGTACTGCCCCACCAGCACCTGCACGCCCTTGTTGATCCCCACGGCGGGCATGAACGACAGGCTCATGATCGAGCCGGTCACGCTGTTCGCCGCCATCACGTGCTCGCCGAGCCGCCCGATGAGGAGATTCACGAAGATGGCCCAGCTCGCCACATCGAGCATGAAGCTCAGGCCGGCGGCCGAGCCCACCCGCAGGAAGGCACGCAGGCGCGCGGCATCCAACCGCCAGTGATGGCGGCTTCGGAACTCCTCGTGCACCGGCGCCCACAGGAACGCCGCGAGCAGCAGGCCGGCCTGGAGGTAGCTGGCGAGCGTGGTGGCCAGGGCCGCGCCGCGGATGCCCAGCTCGGGGCACCCCAGCTTGCCGAAGATCAGCGCGTAGTCGGCCAGCACGTTGAACCCGTTGGCCACGAGCGCGGCCCACATGGGCACGCCGGGCCGGCTGATCCCCTGGAAGAACGACGCCAGGGCCGCGTAGGCCCCTGTGGCGGCCGCGTGCGCCAGCACGATGCGAAAGTACGAGGTCTCCAGCCGCTGAACCTCGGGCGCGTGCCCGAACGCGGCGAAAAGCAGCGGCGCGGCCGCGATCAGCGGCAGCACCACGGCCTGGGCAAACAGCCCGAAGTAGATGGCCTGCCAGGTGTAGCGCGCGCACTCCTCGGGCTCGCCCCGGCCCATGCTCTGGGCCACGAACGTGCTGGCGCAGTTGCCCGTGCCCATGATAAAGGCCAGGAAGGCGAACACGGCCGAGCCCGCGGGGCTCACCGCCGCCAGCTCGCGCGCCCCGTACTTCGAGAGCATCAGCGTGTCGATCAGCCCCATCACGGTATGCGAGGCCATGGCCACGATCACGGGGGCCGAGATGCCCATCACCTCGCGCAGGTCGCGCCAGGCCGCCGTGATGCCGCGCTCGCGGAGGGGGATTGCCGGGGGGTGCACCGTTTGTCCAAACGAGGGCCGTGTGCCATGAAGAGTCGACTCGCCTGCTTCCCAGGAGCCTACCAGCAACCGTCGAGGCTGTCAATCGTTGGTCGCGGGACGCAGGGCGGTTTGACTCGGTGTCGGCGGCGTGGTCTAATGAAGGCGTGTCTCAGGGCCGTGTGGACGCCGGAGGAGTTGCACCATGAAGCACGTGATCGTGGTGGACGACGAGCAGGACATGGTCACATCGGTAGGCGAGGCCCTCAGGACCGCGGGCTACCGCGTGTCCGGCTTCACCTCGGCCGCCAAAGCCCAGGAGATGATGGCAAAGGACGCGCCCGACCTTGTGATGATGGACCTGCACATGCCCAACGTCAACGGCATCGAACTGCTCCGCTCGGTGCGGCGAAGCTTCCCCAAGCTGCCCGTGATCGTCTGCTCGGGGCTCAGCGGCTACAAGAATGACCCCGACATCGTGCTCAGCAACGTCGGCGCGTTCCTCGATAAGCCGGTGGATTTCGAACGACTCGGCGCAACCGTTCGCAGGCTCATCGGGGCGCCGGAAGCCCCATAGCCCCGGTGACCGCAACTCGATGGAACGACAAGACCCCACACAAGAGCTCTGGCGGCGATTGGCGGCTGCGGACCCCGGCGAGGTGTCACTCCGCGCCGCCGTTGCCCATGACCCCGAGCAACAGGCTTACCTGGTGCCGCTGCTGAACGCCCAACTCCGCGTGCTGCCCTCCGAGAAGCGCGCCGAAGGGGCGCCGTGGGCCGCGGCCTGGGAGCCGATGCTCCTGTGCGTGCAATACCTGCTCACCGCCCAGGACACGCCCCCGGCCGGCGAGTGGGTGGACCCGAAGAGCCTGCCATGCGGTGACTTCTTCTTCCGCGGGCCGCACCCCGTTCCCACGGCAGGCATCGAGGAGGCATTCGGGACACGGCTGGATGCGTTCCGCGCGGCGGCGGAGGTGCTCGGCGGGCGCCCGGTCGCCATGGGAGATGCGGCCTACGAGTTCAGCTTCCTGCCTCGCGTGCCGGCCGTGGTCATCCTGTGGGCGGCCGACGACGAGTTCCCCGCCAGGGCGAAGTTCCTCCTTGACAAGTTTGCGCACCGCCAACTGCCCCTCGATGCCCTGTGGGTCCTATGCCGTGTGCTCGCCAAGCTGCTTACTGCGGCAGGCAAAGCCCATGCATGAGCGGCGGATCCCGACGATGCTCTCTCGATGGCTGGTGGCGCTCTGCGCCGTGCGCGGAGGAGCCGCGTGGGCTGGTGAGGCGCGCTTCCCCCCGCAGTTGCCAGGTGGCCGGAGCCTGGCAACGCTGACTTCGCCCGAACTGCTCCGCGCGCCGCCGCTGATGACACTGCTGGGCGACGTCCGCATCTCCAGGACCCCGCCGACGGTGGACTTTGCCTACTTCCCCTGCCAGACCTATCGCGGCAACCCGTGGTCGTGCTGGGGCGACGGCGTGGCCGCCGACGGCAAGTACTACACGTCGCTCGGCGACTGCAACGGGAGTTGCTACGTCTACGAGTACGACTCGAAGACGAAGGCCCTCCGACAGATCGCCGACGTGCGCGCGGCGCTCGCCGTGCCAGCGGGCGGCTACTCGCCTGGCATGATCGGCGGACGCCTCGACCTCGGCGACGACGGCTGGCTCTATTTCGCCACCTATCGCGGCCCCGGCGCACCGGGGGCCTACGAGGGCGACTGGATTCTCCGCTGCCACCCGCCCACGGGCAAGACCGAGGTCATTGCCCACGCCCCAATCCCGAAACACTCCATCCCGTGCAGCGTGCTGGACCCGAAGCGCCTCATCCTCTATGCCGGCGCCGTGCCCGCCGAAGGCAAGGTCGACGCCGCGAAGTTCTTCGCCTATGACCTCAAGGCGAAGCGCCTCCTCTGCACCGCCGACAGCGGCCCCACCCGCGCCCTCGCCTTCGCCAGGTCCACGGGCCGCGTCTATTTCGTCCCAGGCACGCAGGGGCCGCTGCACTGCTACGACCCGGCCAGCGGCAAGATCACCAAGCCCGGCGTCGAGATCGGCCTGCGCTCGGCCACGCAGGAGACGCCGGATGGGTGCCTCTACACCGTCGCGCAGGAGGGCGACGCCGCGATCTGGCGCGTGAACCCCAGGGCCAGCCAGATCGAGGGCCTCGGCTCTGCCGTCATTGCCGGACAGAACTACGTCGCCTCGCTCGACGCCGACCCGACCGGCCGCTACCTCTACTACGTGCCTGGAGCCAACGGCGGCGCCGAACGCGATGGTGCGCCCGTAGTGCAGTTCGACGTGCGCACGAAGACGCAGAAGGTCGTGGCCTTCCTCTACCCGTTCCTGAAGGCCAAGCTCGGCTACATCCCCGTCGGCACGTTCAGCCTCGCCGTGGACCCCAAGGGCGACAAGGTCTACGTCACCTGGAACGGCAGCTTTGGTGCGATGAAGGGGCGGCAACTCGTCTGGGACGCCTGCGCGTTGGCGGTCATCCACATTCCCGAGTCGGAGCGACAACCGTGAGTGGCATCCTGCTTGCTCTGTTTGCGGGCGCCATCGCCGCCGCCGGCGAGGTGCCGAAGGAGCTGACCTTCCGCGCACGAGTGACCGCGCTGACGCCCGACGTCCCGGTCCGCATCCAGTGGCGCTGGGGCGGTGAGGGCCTCGGCGGCTCGGTGACGCGCGGCGAACTGACGGCGCTCACCTACGGCGCGCCAAAGGCCCCCACCCTCAAGCCCGGCGAAGAGCCGAAAGGGGGCGACGTCCAGCTCGACGAGGTGGGCGAGCCGGTTGCGAAGGAGGCCGTGGTCGTCGAGGACAAGGCGGCCCGCTACCTCTACCTCAAGAAGGGCTCCTGGTCGCCCAGCGTGCCCGTGGCGTCGCTCCAGATCGGCGGCAAGGCGTTCGTAACCTTCATGCTCGAAGGGCTGAAGACCGACTCCCGCACGCTCAAGGGCGCTGAGGTCGAGTTCGAGTTCAGCTACAAGGGCAAGGTCGTCAAGCGTCTCACCGAAGCGGGGCCGGAGGGCGCGACCGTGGGCCTCATGCTGCCGCTCTACCGGCTTGGTGGCGCCGTGACGCCCGAGAGCAAGGAGTTCACCGACGAGCTTTGCGGCCTCAGCGAGTACGCGAATCGCCGTGTCGCCATGCTCGAAGCATTGCCGTGGGCGAGACGGCCCGTGCCAAAGCGCTTCGGCATCCTCACCGACCTCGGCGGCTACGGCGAGGGGGTTTATTACGGCATCCGCCACACCAACCGCGCCATTGTGGACGCCGAGCTGCGCGCCCTGCGTCAACTGGGCCTCACGGGGCTTCGCGGCGCCGCGCCGTACATCTTCGAGGCTATTGACAAGCGTGAGGGCATTGCCGCTGAATTTGCCCGCATCCGCGAACTTCACGGAGCGGGCTATCCCGTGCCCGCCGTCCGACGCCCCGAGCGTGGCGGGGCGCCCACCAACGTGCCCGAGGGCGCCGGGTGCCCCTTTCACCCCGACGTGGCGAAGCGCTCCGCCGAGGGCGTTCAGCACGCGCTCGAGGCCGCCCTCAAGCCCCGTGTGGACGAGGTGTGGCCGCTGACGGTGGATGAGATCGGCAGCGTCTTCGACGGCGCGCCGGAGGGCAAGGGCCACCAGTCGGTGTGCCCGCGCTGCATCGAGGGCTTCCGCGAGTTCGTCAAGAGCCAGGGCTTGACTCTCGCCGACTTCGGGGCGAAGGACTGGGCGGAGGTCCGCCCGAACGTCTACGCCCCGCCGGCCGACTGGCCCGTGCAGTTGCCCAAGGAGCCGTGGCTGCCCGAGCGCGGCTGGGGCCTGCTCACCTATCTCTCGCGGCGATTCAACTGCATCGCGTCGGCCCGCCTCTTCACCCCGTTCCGCGACGCCTGCGACAAGGCTAACGAGGCCAGGCGCAAGGGAGCGGACCGGCCCTGGGTCTACTCCTTCGCCCTCCGCGGCAACAGCTTCCTGATGGGCGGCCACAGCCTGGACTTCTTCGACTTCTACCGCCACGCCGACAACGCGTTCGTCTATGAGACCTCGAACCGTGACCCACGCGTGTGGCAGTGGGACAGCTACCTGTGCGACGTGGGCCGCGTGGTGAGCGAGAAGATGGGCAAGCGGTTCGGCATCTACGTCAAGCCCCATCGCGGCGCGCCCATTCAGCGCGCCCTCGCCGCGCTCGCCCGCGGCGCGACGATGCTCTTCTGGTACACCTACGGCCCCGACTATGCGAAGGGCGACAGCTTCTCGCAACGCTCCGACGACCTGGTGCTCGTGAGCAAGGCGGCCCGCATCATCGCCGCCGCCGAGGACGTGCTCCACGGCGGCGCGTGGGCCGTGCCCGCCGAGGTCGCAGTCGTCCGCCCGCTCTCGTCGGAGTACTGGGGCTCCGGCGCCGACTGGGAGAACGGCAAGTGGGTCTACACCGCCCTCCAGCACGCGCACGTGCCCATGGACCCGCTCGACGAGGAGATGCTGGCGAGCGACGACCTGAGCCGCTACAAGGTCATCTACATCAGCGGCAGCCACCTCAAGCGTTCCGCCGCCGCAAAGCTGGCTGACTGGGTGAGCGCCGGCGGCACGCTCTGCACCGGCGCCGGCGGCCTCGCCTTCGACGAGGCCAACCAGCCGCTCGAAGCGATGCAGCCCGTTCTCGGGCTCAAGAGCCGCAAGGCGCCCGAGCTGTGGTGCGAGGTGCGGCGCTACGGGGCGACGGGGCTGAGCACGTTCAAGGACATGAAGCCCGCGCCCGATGCGGCTGCGGTGAGTGGCAAGGGGACATTCGAGGCCGGGCTGAGGCCCGTCGTCGGGCGCGAGACGCTCGAACCGGGGGAGGGGACGGAGGTGCTGGCGAAGTATGCCGACGGCGCGGTCGCGGCTACCCGCCACCCCTTTGGCAAGGGGCAGGCGCTCGTGGTCGGGCTCTTCACGGGGCTGGAGTACGCCGCCCGCGTGCACCGCGACGACTTCGACATGTCGCTCGACTTCGACTCCGGTCTTCGCCGAGTCGTGGCTGCGCCGGCGCTCCAGGCTACGAAGCCAGTCGTCGCCGCCTCGCAGCCGCTTGTCGAAGGCATCCTTGTGCGCAACAAGACCACGGGCCAGCGCGCGGTGGCCCTGATCAACTGGGCCTACAAGAGCCGCGAACTCGTGCCTTGTGACAACCTCGCCGTCACCATTCGCGGGGCAGGCGACATCTCAGGCGTCACCGCTGCCTGGCTAGATCGGCCGCTGCCCGTCACCAAGACGCTGGATGGCATCCGCGTCACCCTTCCGCGCCTTGAGGAGGGCGAGGTGCTGCTCCTTGACCCGCGCTGACACTCTCGATCGGGATTTGGCCTTGCATCCGGCCTCAGTCCACGCTATGATGCCTAGGTGCGAATGCGCGCCCACAAGGGATAGGGGGCGCCGGGTGCCCTGCGTGAGGGGATGGAAGCGGTAAGGCGGACATGCCAACAGCCGTGGAGCGACATCTGAGCCTGACCGATAGGCAGTGGGTCTTCCACGATTGCGACGAGCGACAGCGCGACCGCCTGGTCGACGCGCTGGGCGTGTCGCCCCTGACTGCGCACCTGCTGGTGAACCGCGGCGTGCGTGAGCCTGAGGCGGCCAGGAGCTTCCTGGCGCCCGACCTGAGCAACCTGCACGACCCCGGGCTTCTGCCGGACATGGACCGGGCGGTGGCGCGCCTGCGCAAGGCCATCGGGGCCGGCGAGCGCGTCCTCGTCTATGGCGACTACGATGCCGATGGGGTAACTTCCATCTCGCTGCTCATCAGGCTCCTGCGGCTCTTCGGCATCGAGGCCCCACACTACATCCCGCACCGCGTGGAGGAGGGCTACGGCCTGCACGCCGAGGCCGTAGAGGCGGCGGCGGCCGACGGCGTGAAGCTGATCGTGACCGTGGACTGCGGAACGAGTGGCGCGGCCGAGGTGGAACTGGCGCGGAGGCTGGGCGTGGACGTGATCATCACCGATCACCACGAGCCGCCGCACACGGTGCCGCGGTCGTGCGCCGTGGTGAACCCCAAGCTCACGGGCAGCCTGTACCCCTTCCGCGACCTGTCGGGCGTGGGCGTGGCCTTCAAGCTCGCCTGGGCGTTGGCCCAGAGCTTCAGCCCCGGCAAGCGGGTGAGCGACGAGTTCCGCCGCTTCCTGCTCGACGCCATCGGGCTCGTGGCGATCGGCACGGTGGCCGACGTCGTGCCGCTCGTGGGCGAGAACCGCATCTTCGCCATCTACGGGCTGCACGCTCTCCGGCGCTCGGCGAGCCCCGGCATCGGCGCGCTGGTGCGGCAGGCCTGCGTGGGCGACAAGCCGCTCACGCCGCGCGACATCTCCTTCGGCATCGGGCCGCGTCTCAATGCCGCCGGCCGCCTCGCACAGGCCGGCCTGTGCGTGGAACTCCTCACCAGCGATTCGCTCGGGCGCGCCGCCGAGATCGCGCGCGAACTGGACAGCAAGAACCGCGAGCGCCAGCGGATCCAGAACGCGATCCTCAGCGACGCGCGGCGCCGACTCGAAGGCGAACCCCTGGAGGGGAGGCGGACCATCGTGCTCGCCGACGAGAGCTGGCACGCCGGCGTCGTGGGCATCGTGGCCGCCAAGCTGGCCGAGGAGTTCAGCCGCCCGACCGTGCTCCTGTCGCTGGACGGCGACGTCGCGCGCGGCTCGGCTCGCTCGGTGCCGCGCCTCAACCTCTTCGAGGCGGTGGGGGCCTGCGAGGAGGCACTGCTGAGCTACGGCGGCCACAGCCAGGCCGCCGGCTTGAGGGTACTGCGCGGGAACGTCGAGCGCTTCCGCGAACTCTTCGAGGCCCACGTGAGCCGCTGCCTCGAGGGTTGGGTGCCCTGCGGCCTGCTGGAGATTGACGCCGAGGTGCTCTTGCCCGCGGTGACTCACGACCTCGTGCACGACCTCGAGCGCCTGGCGCCCCACGGGGAGGGCAACCAGCCGCCGGTGCTCGCCTGCTCCGGGGTGACGGTGGCTGGCCAGCCGCAGCTCATGGGCAGCCAGGGCAACCACCTCAGCTTCTATGTCGAGCAGGGCGGCCACAGCCTGCGCGCCGTGGGCTTCCGCATGGGGCACCTCTACCCTCTCGTCGCCACGGGCGGGGTGGTGTGCGACATCGCCTTCACGCCGAAGATCAACGACTTCCGTGGGATTAGCGAGGTGGAACTGGAACTCTGCGACCTGCGGCTCCGCGCGTGAGCCGGGTGCGAGAGTCAGCCCGTCAGCGCCCGCAGCCGCCTCCACGCGGCGGCCAGGCGATGCACGCAGGCGCGCTCACGCAGCTCCTCCTCGGCCCCCGCACTGAGCTCCACCCGCCGGATCGCGACCTGCAACGCTTCGGCACGCGGTTGCACTTCGCACGGGAGGTGAAGCGAGGGGCGCACGGCCAGAGGCTCGGCTCCCGTCTCGATGTGGCAAGTGGCGTTCATCGTGGTGCTCTCCGCCTCTCTGTCCTCCATCTTTTTAGACGCACGGACAGGCCGCGCGCTTCAGTCTTCTGAGCGAGCAATCTGTGTGCCGGGAGACGCCGCTCAGGAACTCCCCAGGCCGCCCGCTACAAGCACAACGCGCACGGAAGCTTGCGGCGAATCGAACGCCCCGCGCCCACGGGGCGGCCAGCACCGCCGAGTCTGGAAAAGCGAACGGGAATCAGGCAAGTGTATCGGACGTGAACACTACAGCCCCATCGCCCTGCGGACCTCGCCCATTGTGGCCCTGGCGATGGTGCGGCAGTGGTGGGCGCCGCGGCGCAAGGTGTCCCACACCCGCTCGGGCTGTGCGAGCAGCGCCTGCGCGCGCTCGCGGATGGGATTGAGCACAGCCATCATGTGCCCGTACATGAGCTTTTTGCACTCGATGCAGCCGATGGTCGCCCCGCGGCAGCCGGCGGCCACCCGCTCGATGTCCGCAGGCGGCGAGAAGTAGCCGTGGAGGCTGAACACATTGCACTTCGTCGGCTCGCCCGGGTCGCTGCGGCGCACGCGGGCAGGGTCGGTCACCGCCGTGCGCACCTTCTCCCAGATGCTCTGGGGATCCTCGAGCAGGCCGATGGTGTTGCCGACCGACTTGCTCATCTTCTTCGTCGGGTCGTCGAGGCCCATCACGCGGGCCGCCGCGGTGAGGCGCGGCTGCGGCTCGGGGAACAGCTCGCCGAAGCGCGCATTGAACCGCCGCGTGATCTCGCGGCTGAGTTCGAGGTGCTGCACCTGGTCCTCGCCCACCGGCACCACCTCGCCCTTGTAGAGCAGAATGTCGGCCGCCATCAGCACCGGGTAGTTCAGCAGCCCGGCGTTCACGCTGCCCTCGAACTGCGCCGACTTGTCCTTGAACTGCGTCATGCGGAACAGCTCGCCGATGGGCGTCACGGTGTTCAGAATCCAGGCCAGCTCGGTGTGCTCGGGCACATGGCTCTGCACGAAGAGCGTGCAGCGCTCGGGGTCAATGCCGCAGGCGATGTTCACCGCGGCGGCCTCCAGGATGCGCCCCTGCATCTCGGCCGGCTCGTAGGGCACCGTGATCGCGTGATAGTCCACGATGCAGTAGATGCACTCAAACTGCGGAATCAATTCCACCCAGTTTCGGATCGCCCCAAGGTAGTTGCCGATATGGATGCCGCCGCTGGGCTGGATGCCGCTGAAGAGCCGCTTGCTCAAGATCCGCTCCTTTGCCTGAGATTCGCCAGAACGGGCAGATGATAGCAGAGGGCAAGTCCCATTGTCAATTGCCCTCTACCGCCTGAAGGCCACTTTGACGCCCTGGCGTGTGGCAGCTACAATACCCGCGTCCATCAGAGGCGAGGGCCTTCAGGGCGTTCGGAAGTGAGGGGGCCATGGCCAAGCATCCTGCCAAATGCCCGAAATGCGGTGGAGTCCTCGAAGATGAGTCCGTCGCGGACGAGAAACCCGTCTGCCCCAGTTGCCAGGCTGTGCTGGCCGCCCCGGGCAAGGGCAAGCTCCCCGACAAGGTGGACCCTCTGATCGGCCAGGGCCTGGGGGAGTTTGAGATCGTCGAGCTCCTCGGCCGCGGTGGAATGGGCGCCGTCTACAAGGCAAAGCAGGCATCGCTCGACCGCTTCGTGGCGGTGAAAGTGCTGCCCCAGTCGCTCTCGTGCGATGCCAGCTTCATCGAGCGCTTCGGCCGCGAGGCCCGCGGCGCCGCGGCGATAGCCCACGCGAACATCATTCACGTCCACGCCGTCGGGCACGACAAGGGCCTCCACTACATCGCGATGGAACCGGTCGAGGGGGAGAGCCTGGCCGATCTGCTGAAGCGCGAGGGCCGCGTCGCGCCCGACCGCGCTCTGGACCTGATGAAACAGGTCGCCGCCGCGCTCGCCGAGGCCCACGGCAAGGGCATCGTCCACCGCGACATCAAGCCCGCCAACATCCTCGTCACGCCGAAGGGCGTGGCGAAGCTGGCCGACTTCGGCCTGGCGAAGCGCGCGGCCACCGACGTGACGGTGACACAGACCGGCGCCCTGATGGGCACGCCCCTCTACTTCCCGCCCGAGGCGGCCAGGAGCGAGCGCTACGATACGCGTTCCGATCTGTACTCCCTCGGCGCCACCTTCTACCACCTCCTCGCCGGCAGGCCGCCCTTCGCGGGCGACAATGCCATGATGCTCGCCGTCAAGCAGACCAACGACCCCGTGCCGTCCCTCAAGCAGGCGGTGCCCGACGCCCCGGCCGCCCTGTGCGGCATCATCCATCGGCTCCTACAGAAAAGGGCCGAGAACCGCTTTCAGACCGCCGACGATCTTCTTGTCGCCCTCAACTCCCTCGGCCCCCTCTCCCCTCGGGAGAGGGTTGGGGTGAGGGCGCCCGGGCCAGGCGCGGCGGCCGCGGACACGCCCACCCTTCCGCCCGGCGCCCCTCACCCTCCCTTCTCTCACCGGGAGAGGGCCGACAAGGCCCGCAGAGGGCGGGCGGGCACAGGGACCCGCCCCTACATACTGATTGGCGGAGCCGCCGCCGCGATAGTCCTCATCCTCCTCCTCGTCCTCATTCTTCGCCCCTCTGGCCGTGTGGCACAGCCGCCCTCGGCTGTGGTCCCTCCTTCTCAGGCCCCGACAACCGCTGTGCCCACACCGCCCCCGCGCAAGAGGGTCGAGCCGCCTGCGAGGAAGGAGCCTGCGCCCAAGAAGGAGGAACCGCCCAAGCCGGAGCCCAAGAAAGAGGAGCCGCCAAAGCCCGAGCCGAAGAAGGAAGAGCCGAAGCCCAAAGAGGAACCGACCGCCAAGGAAGATGAGGACGCCAAGAAGGCAGAAGAGGAGGAGCGGCAGCGTGAGGCTGAGGCAGCGAAGCGCGATGCTCTCGCGCGCGCTCAGGACGCCTATGCCATCGAATCCGACAAGCTCTGGGCATTGTTCAAGGAACGCAACTACTCCGAGGCCGAGAAGCTGCTCGCTAACCTCCCCGCCAACCTCCCGCAGGTTGAGAACCTGCGGGAGGTTATGGAGGCCGACCGGGAGGCATTGAGGCTCCTCAATGCCTTCTGGCCCCGCGTAGCGGAGGGGCTTATGAAGACGAAGGGCAAGTTCCTCCTCGTCGCCCGGGCCGCGGGCAACCTCGAGGAGGTCAAGGACGGCGCCATCCGCATCCGCACGGCGAAGGGCGAGATCGAGGAGCGGCCCCTCACCGCGCTGGCCGGCAAGCAGGCCCTCCACTACTTCCGCCAGGCTTCTGTGGGCGGGGCCTCCGTTGTGGGCGGGACGTCCCCGTCCCGCGATTCGCGGCGTGAGGACACGCCGCCCACAGGATCTGCCCGCGCGGACCTCATGGCTGGCGTGTTCCTTCTCGCCGAGTGCGTCGCGCTCGACGAGGCGGCTGCGGCACTCGGCAAGGCCGGCGATTCCCCCTCCGTGGCAGTCTACAAGGACCGGCTCAACACCCTCAAGCTGGGCGCCGCCGAGGCCGCGGCGCAGAAGGCATGGCTCAACATCCAGGGCGAGGCCAAGGGCAAGATACTGGGCCTTCCTGAATTGGCGGCCAGGGCGAACGCCTAACCAGCCGAACCGCCGTGTACGGACCCGTACGCACGGTGGTGTGACAGGGGAAACCCGCGAGGGTCAACCTATGTCGAGTTCTTGAACTGGCTTGCGGTTGCGTCTGCTCCGGCAGAGGCCGCCGTGGCTGGGGGGTGGGGCTCCGAGGCGGGCGCCGCGTTCTGCGCGGGGGTTCGTGGAACAACAATCCCAGGAACCTTCGCTCGGCGTACCGGAACGCGAATGAACCCGGGAACCGGAACAACAACAACGGCTTTCGGGTGGTTCTCGCCGCAGCACCCCTGAGACCGAGGGGTTTGCCCCGGGCCGCAAGGCCCGCGGCAGCGGAAGGACGAGGGGTCCAGGAGCCGTCCCCGGTCGGTGAGCCGAGGGGTTCGTAGTTCCGCCTTCAGGCGGTCTTCTGCTCGTGGCGCGGCTCGCTGGCCAAAATGCGGAGTGCCGCGGGCGGGGCTGGTAGGCTGTCCGAACGCCCCGCCCGGCGGCCCGCGCAGTTGCCGCGGAACTTGACTTGCCGCGCGGCGCATGCTAGCATCTGGCAGGCGACAATCCGAAGCACGTGAGGCATGTGGCGATGATGGATACGACGAAGTCGCTCTCTTCTGCCAGCAACGCCGCTGTGGTCACTTTCTCCTACGGACAGAGCGCCGTCGGCGTTCGCCGCCGCGACCCGGGCCGCTGAGCGCCCGGCAATCGCGGCTATCCCCGCTTCTGCAGTCCGCAATCCCAAATCCGCAATGGCCTTTTGCCCGGAGTGACCCGATGGAACTCGATCTGCCCACGCGCTATGACCCCGCTGCCGTGGAGGCGCGCTGGTACCGTTTCTGGGAGGAGCGCGGCTACTTCAACGCCGACCCCGACCCGGCCCGCAAGCCCTACACCATCGTCATCCCGCCGCCCAACGTCACGGGCGTGCTGCACCTGGGCCACGTGCTGAACAACACGTTCCAGGACATCCTGACCCGCTGGCGGCGGATGCAGGGCTACAACGCCCTCTGGCAGCCCGGCACCGACCACGCGGGCATCGCCACGCAGAGCGTGGTCGAGCGCCTGCTCGACGCCGAAGGCAGCAGCCGCCACGCCCTCGGCCGCGAGAAGTTCGTCGAGCGCGTGTGGCAGGTCAAGGCCAAGCATCTGGCGATCATCAACGAACAGCTCCGCCGCCTGGGCGCGTCGCTCGACTGGCGTCGCGAGCGCTTCACGATGGACGAGGGGCTCTCGCGCGCCGTGCTCGAGGTCTTCGTGCGCCTCTACAACAAGGGCCTCGTCTACCGCGACCGCTTCATGATCAACTGGTGCCCCTTCCACCGCACGGCGCTCTCGAACGACGAGGTGGACCACCGCACCCTCCAGGGCGGCCTGTGGTGGATTCGTTACCCGTTCAAGGACGGCACCGGCGGGGTCACCGTGGCCACCACGCGGCCCGAGACCATGCTGGGCGACACCGCGGTCGCCGTGAACCCCCACGACCCGCGCTACCAGGGCGTCATCGGCAAGACCGTGGTTCTGCCGCTCATGGACCGCGAAATCCCCATCATCGCCGATGAGTACGTGGACAAGGAGTTCGGCACCGGCGCGCTCAAGATCACGCCGGCCCACGACCCGAACGACTTCGCCATCGGCCGCCGCCACGGCCTGCCCGCGCCCTGCGTGATCGCGCCCGACGGCTCGATGAGCGCCGAGTCCGGCCCCTACGCGGGTCTCGACCGCTTCGAGTGCCGCAAGCGCGTGGTCGCCGACCTCGAGAAGCTCGGCCTGCTCGAGAAGCACGAGCCGCACCAGCACGAGGTCGGCCACTGCTACCGCTGCGAGAGCATCGTCGAGCCCTATATCTCGCTCCAGTGGTTCGTCCGCATGAAGCCGCTCGCCGAGCGCGCCCGCAAGGTGGCCGAGGACAAGAGTGTGCGCTTCTGGCCGCCGCGCTGGGAGACCATGTACTACCACTGGATTGACACCGTGCCCGACTGGCCGATCAGCCGCCAGCTCTGGTGGGGCCACCGCATCCCCGCCTGGTACTGCCAGGACTGCCCCGACCCCAAGCTCGCCCCGGCCGACCGGCCGGACGAGCCGCCCTACGGCGTGGGCGGCTTCCCCGTCGTCTCGGCCACGCGGCCCGACCAGTGCCCCCAGTGCGGCAGCACGAGCTTCATCCAGGACGAGGATGTGCTGGACACGTGGTTCAGCTCGTGGCTCTGGCCCTTCTCGACCCTGGGCTGGCCCGACGACACGCCCGACGTCCGGTACTTCTATCCGACGAGCACCCTGGTTACCGGCCCCGACATCCTGGGCTTCTGGGTGGCCCGCATGATCATGGCCGGGCTGGAGTTCCTCGACGCCATCCCCTTCACCGACGTCTACCTCCACGGCATCGTGCGCGACGACCAGGGGCGCAAGATGTCCAAGAGCCTCGGCAACTCGCCCGACCCGCTCGACGTGATGAACGAGTTCGGGGCCGATGCCTTGCGCTTCTCGATCATCCTCATCACCGCCAGCGGGCAGGACGCCTACTACTCGCACGACAAGGTGGCCATCGGCCGCAACTTCGCCAATAAGCTCTGGAACGCCTCGCGGCTTGTGCTCACCAACCTCGCCGAATCGGCGGACCTGTCCGACCTGTCCTACTCGCCCGATGACATGTGCCTCGAGGACCGCTGGATTCTCAGCCGCCTGAACCGCGTGACGGCCACGGTGACAGATGCCCTCGAGCGCTTCAACTTCAACGAGGCGGCGATGGCGCTCTACGAGTTCATCTGGCACGAGTTGTGCGACTGGTATCTCGAGGCCATCAAGCCCCGCATCCGCAACGCCGGGCCGGCGGCGAGGGCCTCGCGCTTCGCCGCGCAAGGCGTGGTGACCCACGTGCTCGACGGCGCCTTGCGCCTGCTCCACCCGTTCGCGCCCTTCATCACCGAGGAGATCTGGCAGCACCTGGGCAAGCTGCTGGCCTCCCGCGGCCCGCTGCCCGCCGAGCGCGCGCCCGCCGAGCCCAGCGTGATGATCGCCCCGTGGCCCCAGGCCGACGCGCGATGGCTCGACGCCGCCTGCGAGACCACGTTCACCCAGGTGCAGGAGATCGTGCGCGCCATTCGCGCCATCCGCAAGAAGATGCGCCTCGCCGACCGCTCGCCTCGCCTGCGCGCCGTGCTCGCGCTCGCCGACGCCGCCCCGCGGGCCGGCCTGGAGGCCAACCGCGCCGTGCTGTGCGACCAGGCGGCCCTCGATGCCCTCGACATCGGCGTCGGCCTGCCCAAGCCGCCCCATTCGGCCGCCGCCGTGCTCGCGGGCATGGAGGTCTATGTGCCGCTGGAGGGTGTGATTGACTTTGACGCCGAGCGCAAGCGCCTGGGCGACCAGCTCGCCAAGACGGCCAAGTTCCTCGAAGGCTCCGAGCGCAAGCTGTCCAACCCCAGCTTTGTCGAGCGCGCGCCGGCAGAGGTCGTCGCCAAGGAGCGCGAGCAGAACGCCCGCCTCCGCGAGGAGATCGCCCGCCTCGAGGCCAATCTGGCCGAGCTCCAGTGACCCCTTGACAACCGCGCTCAGCCGTTGTACAAGGAATGGAGTTGCCGGTTGAAGGGATGGCTTGTCTTGGGCACGAGGAGGTCGGCGATGCGCAACCAGTGGATCCTCGCTGCGGTGTGGGCGCTCGCGAGCCATGTGGCCGTGGGCGGAGAAGGCCAGTGGCGGCTGGGGCATCCGTCCCAATACCAGTACGGCTACCCCTACGGCCAGCCGGCCACTGAATTGACCGTCGAGCAGCAACGCAAACTCGGCCTCAGCGACGAGCAGATCCAGAGGATTGCCGAACTGCGCCGCGAGCTCGAGAAGGAGCGGGCCAAGCTCGATGTCCAGCTCAAGGCGGCCAGCGAAGCGGCCGCCGCGGCCAACGCCGAAGTCTCCCGCCTCAGCCAGGAGATCCGCGCCTTCTCGACCACGCGCCTACAGAAAGTCTACGATGCCGTCCTCACCCCCGAGCAGCGCAAAGCCCTCGACCAACAGCGCTACCTCGAACAGGCCAAGGCCTGGCTGCGCGGCTACCAGACCTGGCTCAAGCTCACCGACGTGCAGGTCGAAGACATCTCGAACCTCCTCGTGCCCGTCTTCGAGAAGTACGCTAAGATGGACGACGAGGTGGCCGACGCCCGCGAGCGGCTCGCCGAGCTGCGCCGCGCCGACAAGCTCGACATCGCGGCCATCGAGAAGGCCGAGAAGGAGGTCGAGGAACTCAGCAAGCGCAACGTCTATCAGCAGCGCCAGGAGGACCTGATGGACAGGATGCGCGCCGGCCTTCTGCCCGACCAACTCGAGAAGATCGGCCAGATGCGGCGGCACTGAGCCGCAGGCGCCCCGTCAGCCCCAGAAAATGATCGGCAGCCCGTGGCGGCAGCTCAGCTCGGCCACCTGCCGCATCTGGCAGAGCGCTGCCTTCACCGCCGCCAGCGGATCGCCCTCCTGCCACGTGTAGCCGTCCGGCACCGGCAGATGCTGCCCGACGAAGTCCAGCTCGCGGCGCAGGCGCGGGGCCGACCCCACGGCGCGGCGGAAGCGTCGGCCGTAGACCTCATGAGGCTCCACGCGCACGAGTAGATCGAACTCGCACGGCAGGTAGTAGCCGCTGTAGCAGTCGTGCTCCACCAGGTGAGGGCACGACAGGGGCCGGGGAGGACGGAGCCCCATGGCCGGGTGCCGATAGTAGTTCCCCTCGGGTGGCGAGTCGAAGCTCGGCAACTGCTCGCGGAGGTCGAGCCATCTGGCATAGGCGCGCAGCGGCTCGATCCCACCCGATTGCTGCGCGTAGACGATGCTGCCCTCGTCGTCCCACTGGATGGGGTGCTGGTTGGCCAGCTCGACTAGGCGACGCACCGCTTGAACTTCGCGGCGCGCCCGCGCCTCGTCGGCCCGGGTGAACCGGCCGGACCGTTCCACGATCTGGTCGCCGACGACGAGCTTGGACCGCACGCCGAGCGCCGCCTCGGTCGGGGTGAGGAAATCGCCCACCTTGAAGCGCCACAGCGGCATCACATAGACGTCGAGACCCATGGCCTCTCCTTTGGCAGTCTAGGGCACGCTGCTCCCGCGGGGCGGCATGGCACCAGGCCGCGCTCGCACGATCAAGCACCAGAGAGGATACCGAACCACCACGGCTGCCGGGGCCCTGGGGTTGCTTCTCCCATGAGTCGTTGGTGCCAGCGTGAGGACGCGTTCCCGCGCTGTTGGAGGACGTACGCCTTCCTCAGTAGGTGCAGTCGAACGTGATGTCCCACACGACGCCCGTGACCTTGGCAAGGAACCCGATCAGCGAGGCGATGGACTCACTCTCCAGGGCCGCTGCCCGGTAATGCTGAAGGTCCTTTGGCATGCCGTCGCCGCCCAAGGCCAGGGCGAACGAGGTCTGAGCCGCGGTCCTCGTGTGTGTCGGGTCGGGCAAGCTCTGGGGGCCGACAGTAACCGATACGCAGCACGGAGCGAAGTGCTCGTAGGTCTCAAGGCCCGGCCGATCCTGAAACTCGTTCCTGACTCTCTCGCTCCACTGATGGGCTTTCAGGAAGAAGCAGGTGGTCGCGCACTGCATTTGATGAGCGGCCTCCACGGCCTCGGCAACGGTCGCGCAGTCCCGAATGTGGGTCGGACCAGGCTGGTTCTCTGCATCCCAGAGCAGGGGCCCGTCATGTCCCCATACGGTGACGGCGGTAGGGGAGAAGTAGGTCAACAGCTGGGCCAGAGTGGCGTCGTCCGGCACCCAGTGAGGCATGGCGGGCGCGTAAATGCAAAGGGACGTGAACAAGAGTCTCTCCTTCAATTCGCCGCCAGGCGGCCCGGCAGGGCGTCGTCAGCCCAATGGGCCATGCGAGTCCTCCTCACCAGTCTTCCCCGACTATCTGGTACGCTGCGTTGAGGGTCATCAGGTTCAGGGCGGTATCGTCGGGCAAGAAGTTCCTCAGGTACTGGTTCGTCTTGGTAACAGCCCTGAGTCCACTCTCGATCGCTTGTGCCGGGTCCGCCAACTCATACCGGCACCTGTTGAACTCCGTCCATGCGGCCGCCATGTCCTGAAACTGGTCCTCGTAGGCGTCAGGGTGGATGACTGCCCATGCAGTCATCGCGAGGCCAACGATCTCGAGGACCTTGCTGACTCGTGAAACCCCCTTGGGTGTGGCAAAGCCCCCGCTGGTCCAGACCCTCTTGGCCCTCACCTGAACGAAACCGCGGTTCCCCGTGACGGAGAGGATACGCTGGCGTTGCTGCCACGTCACGCGTCCCGTCAGGCTCGCCTTGAGCTCGTAGACTCGCGCGCGACTCAGGTCGAGCGCATCCCCGACCCGCGGCCTGTAGCTCTTCTGAAGTCCGATGGCGTCAATCTGCACCACCGTGTCGGTCGAGCTGCCGGAGCCGATCGAGACGATCTGCTTGCTGTTCATGTCCACGTAGACGTCCATCAGCCAACGCCGGTTGCCCTGTAGCCTTTCTGTCACCGCGGCATGGACCGTGTTGCCGTACTCACCTGGGTTGCCGGTCGTTGGGTGCCAGTTGCCCCCTTCGAGGTCGTCTACGACGCCATCCGTGATCCGGCGAATCTCCTCGTCGAGATCCGTCGGAGCAAACGTCGTGACCCGCAGGCGCGGCGGCGCGCTGGGGTTGTACGAGATGCTCGATTCGCTCTGAGCCAGGTGCACGACCTGGCGGCCGTCCACCATCTGGCTGGGCGAGGTCTGATAGAGGATGTCGCCGGGGGTCTCGTGCCACCAGTGAAGCCAGTCGTAGGCGACATGGCCCCCGATTCCCTCGCCAGGGTCGCCCCAGAGAAGCCCGCGTGCCGGGGCGCCCGTGCCCTCGAGGGCGAACGAAATCGCGTGCTTGTCCCAGTCTATAGACGCCTCGGCCACAGCGCCTGCTGCCCTGCAGACGAGGCGAAGCGTGTGGAACTGGCCGTCGAGCAGGCTGCCGTCCTGGCCGATCACCGCCGGGAACGGGATTTCGCTGCGGACGCCGTTGGGGTAGTGCACGAGGCGATCGGGCCGGATGCCCACGAGCCAGTGGTTGGCGTCGTTGCCCACGCGAACCACGAAAGCGCCGTCGGGTGCCGACGGGTCGTGGGCCAGGAGCCTGAAACGGGTGTCGATGACGGTGACCGGGGCGACCGGCCACGGCTGCAGCGCCTCGGGCAGCTCGACGCAGTACGTTGCCCCGCCAGGGGTTGTGTCGACCTCGAGCACACCGTCGGCCACCGACACCTGGGGCTCGCCAACGCTTGTGACGGGCCACGGCGCCGGATCCGCGGCGGCATCGCCCGGGGGCACATTGGCGTTATACTCCCGTTCCGTGATTTCGTCAAGTCGAATGATGAACGGTTCGTCGGCATCCAGCAGAGCCTGGTCCTGGGGCAGAATGCCCACGAACGGTGGTGTGGCGTAGCCGTCGCCTTCCGGCTCCACGGGGATGTCTTGCCCGTCGAGGCGCACGCAGGTGATGCCCTGGCGTGGGTCGTAAACCTTGACGCGATAAGCGGCTATGGCGCCCGGAGCGGCATCCCAGCCATCTTCGGCAGCGCCTGCCTGGGGGAAGCGGGCCGCCGATAGAACCTCCGTCTCCATCTCCTCGCCCGTCTCCTGGCTCTGCGACAGGACCTGGATGCGCGTCGCGGTGACCCGCACAGTGTCGGAGGACGTGGGCACGCTCGGGTCCTGGCTGCCCAGGGGGTAGAGCGTCACCGTGATCGGCAGGTCTGCGGTTGTGGCGCTCTCGCGCACGGCCTCTACGTAGAGGGTGGGTGCCGAGCAATACCAGTCCACCCCCAGTTGGGCGGGGCTGTAGCGGACGCCGGGCGCGATGAAATCGCCGCCTTCGGCCACGCCGCGCCTGTTGCGGGCGAGGCTGCCGTCCTTCTTCCACAGGCGCACATGACCTGGGGCGAGGCAGAACGGCTCTTCCAGGGTGGGCGCCACGCCGGCCGGGTCCGATGCCGAGTAAGTGAACTCCACCTCGGCACGGTCGAGGGCCAAGCCTCCGGGTAGTTGAAGCACCAGAGGCACGAAGCGCGAGCCCTGGGAGGAGTGGTCGAGGTCGCTGCCCTCCAACCAGTTGAACCCGTCGGCATAGTCAGGGAGGCCGTCGCGGTCCGAATCGCCGTTGCCCACGAGCACCACCTTGCCGGGGCGGGCGTCATGGCCGACCACGTCCTCGATGGCTTCCTCCGCCGCACTGCGGTCGGGGCCGGCGAACTGGGCGGTGTTATCGCTGTCCACATCCAGGTCCACGCCAATGGGCCTCAGGCGCACGGCATCGGAGCAAATGGGGGGCAATAAGCCGGTGGGGCCTGGAACCCGCAGTGAGGCGATGATGCGCGCCGGCTCCGGGGCGCCAGCGCTCCGCACGCACTCGACATAGAGCGTTACGGTTGTGGCAGTTGGGCCGAGGCCCAGCGCCGTCAAGGGGATCGGGGCGCCACTGGGCACGAAGTCGCCCGGGGATGTTGCCGCGGCCACGCTGGCCTTGGCGCGGGGCAGGGCGCCCTCCTTGCGCCAGAGCCGCAGGACGCCCGGGGCAGGGGCATACACGCCGGTGGCGGGGTCGAGCGTCATCTGCGCGGGGTCCGAGGCGTCGTAGGTGAACGTGAGCCTGGCCTCCTGCTGCATGCCGGGAATGCTCCACAGGGGAGGTGGCACCTCGAGGATCAGGGGGATGGACCGCTCGCCGGGCGTCGCGTCATCGGCGTTGCCTGGGGTGCCATCGGCATCGAAACCGTCGGCAAAGTCGGGAATGCCATCACCATCGTCGTCATTGTCGTTCACCGAGATAAGCTTGCCGGGGAGCTCGGGCCGGTGTGCGGCATCCTCGATCTGGTCCTCGTAGTCGGAGCGCGAAGGGGGGCCGTAACCGTTGGTGTTGTCGGAGTCTACGTCGAGGTCAATGCGAGCGCACGTCACGCGGACGGCGTCGGTGTAGACGAAGCCTTGGGGGCCGTACCAGCCGTCAGGGTCCACGTAGACGGCGACCTGGGTGTCGGCCAGTTGGGTGCTAGGCATTACGGCCTCGACGGCGAGCGTGGCCTCGCGCCACCAGGGGCTGATGCCCAGTTGCCAGGGCTCGTAGACGTCGGGCGGCACGAAGTGGCCGCCATCCTTGCAACTCCTGGGGTCCCGCGATGGGCCGAGGCACGACCACAGACGCAGCGCCCCCCAGGCAGGATAGTAGGTCGGCGGGTCCCAGCCCCTGGCCACGCCCCACGATGACGCGCTGCCCGGGTAAGATGCGGGATAAGAGATGTGGACGAGCGCGACCGAGAGGTCCAGCCCCTCGGGCAACTCCAAGACAAGTTGCTCATAGCCCTGGAGGGCCGTGTCTGTGTCATCGTCGTTGCCATACTGTTCATCCCAATTGAAACCATCGGCGAAGTCGGGAATGCCGTCGCCGTCGTCGTCGCCGTCATTCACCATCACGAACTTGCCCGGGAAAGCAGGGTTGCCTGCGATATCTTCGATCTCGTCCTCATAGGCGCTGCGGTCCGGGTATGAGAAGCTGGGGTTGCTGTTCTCTGAGTCGATGTCCAGGTCTGGCTCCACGGGAGGTGGGGACGGGGAGGGGGCTGAGCTGTGCGCCGCGAGGAAGAGCAGAAGCGCGCAGGCGACCAGGTTGGCCGCCCACGCTGCCCTGCCCCAGACTTGCCCGTTGCGCGCGGCTAGCCTCTCCCGCATGGCCCGTCTCCTTACGCCGATTGGTTCGCCTCCGCGTGGTGGACTGAAAGCCGATGGGTATGCATCGCCCTGGGGGCCATGCAAGAGGCAAGACCAGCGAATCCGTCACACCTGAAGACTGTCCTTCAGGTTAGCCTTCAGGTACCCGCGCCGTGCTGGCAGCCGGAAACGGCGGCGGAAGCCACGCGACCACACACAGCCGGTCGAGGCCAAATGGGGACGGCTCACCACGCCTCTCCGCTCGCGGCGCCAGCGGCGAGCGCGGTTGCAATGGTCGTGGGTTTCTGGTACGATGTGGCAGTTGTCGGATGCCGTGGCCGCAGTGCGCTTTGAATGGGAGCGAGAAAACGAGATGCCTTCGCTCTGCGTGGTCGGAATGCAGTGGGGTGACGAGGGGAAGGGCAAGCTGATTGACTACCTGGCGGCCCAGGCCGACGTGGTAGCGCGCTACGCCGGAGGCAGCAACGCCGGCCACACGGTGGTGGTCAACGGCAGGAAGACCGTACTGCACCTGCTGCCCAGCGGGATCCTCCACGAGAAGTGCCTCTGTGTGATCGGCAACGGCGTGGTGGTGGACCCCGTGGGCCTCCTCGAGGAGATTGCTCTGGTGGAGTCGCACGGCGCCCGCGTCGCCGACAACCTGCTGGTTAGCGACCGCGCCCAGGTGGTCATGCCCTATCACAAGCTGCTCGATAGGGCCATCGAAGAGTCGAAAGGCGCCGGCAGGCTGGGCACGACGCTCCGCGGCATCGGCCCCTGCTACGCCGACAAGGCGAGCCGCACCGGGATCCGCATGATCGAGCTGGTGAAGCCACGGGCCCTCCGGGCGCGGCTCGAGGAGAACCTGCCCCTGGTGAACCGCGTGCTCCAGGCCGTCTACGGCTACGAGCCGCTGTCGCTGGATGCCGTTTACGAGGAGTACGAAGGCTACGGCGAGCGGCTGCGGCGGTTCGTGGGCGACTCGGTGACGCGCCTGCACGAGGCATTTGCCCAGGGGCGCAGGGTGCTCTTCGAGGGCGCGCAGGGTTCGATGCTGGACATTGATTTCGGCACCTATCCATTCCTCACGTCGTCGAACGCCTCGGCGTGCGGGGTGCCGGCCGGCACGGGAGTGCCGCCGCGACGGGTGGGCGCCGTGCTGGGCGTCGTGAAAGCCTACACGACTCGTGTGGGCGCCGGGCCGTTCCCCACCGAACTGCACAGCGAGCTGGGGAAGCATCTGCGCGAGAAGGGCGGCGAGTTCGGCGCGACCACGGGGCGGCCCCGCCGCTGCGGATGGCTCGACGCCGTGGCCCTGCGCTATGCCCTGGCGATCAACGGCACCGACTACCTGGCGATCACGAAGCTGGACGTGCTGGACGAGCAGCCGACCGTAAAGATCTGCACGGCCTACAGGCACGGGGGTGCCGTGTACGAGACGTTCCCGAGCGATCTGGAGATGTTGGCAAGCTGCGAGCCCCAGTACGAGGAGCTGCCCGGCTGGGAGAGCGACGTCACGGGCGCCACCAGCATCGAGGAGCTTCCCGCCGCCACCCTCGCTTACCTGCGCCGCATCGAGGAGGTCCTGGGGGTGCCGGTGGGCGTCGTGTCGGTCGGCAACGAGCGGCGCCAGACCATCCTGGTCGAGAGCGATGGCCTGTTCCGCTGAGCGGCCCGGCCGGCGGGCCGCGGCAAGCGAGGAGCGCATGGCAAGGAACACGGCGAGCGCGCCGGACCCCCAGCGATTGCCCCAGCACGTGGCCGTCATCATGGATGGCAACGGGCGGTGGGCCGAGCAACGGGGGCTGCCGCGCGTCCGGGGGCACGAGGCCGGCGCTGAGAGCGTGCGCGTCGTTACCGAAGAGGCCGTGCGCCTGGGCCTGCGCCAGATCACCCTGTACGTCTTCTCGTCCCAGAACTGGGGCCGGCCCGCCTCCGAGGTGAACGGGCTGATGCGCATGCTGCGCCGCTACCTGATCGGGGAACGCAAACAGATCATGAAGCACGGCATCCGCCTCGTGGCCATCGGCCGGCGGGCCGGGATTCCGGGGCCCGTGCGACGCGAACTGGAGGAGACCGAGCGGCTGTCGGCCGGGAACGACGGGCTCACCGTGTGCCTGGCCCTCAACTATGGCGGACGCGAGGAGATCGCCGACGCGGCGCGCGCGCTGGCGGCCGATGCCGTGGCCGGCAAGGTCAGGCCGGCGCAGATTGACGAGGCGTTGTTCGGCTCCTACCTCTACACCGCCGGCATGCCCGACCCCGATCTGCTGATCCGCACCGCCGGCGAAATGCGCCTGAGCAACTTCCTGCTCTGGCAGGTCTCGTACGCCGAATTCTACGTCACCCCGGTGTGCTGGCCCGAGTTCCGGGTGGAGGAGTTCTACAAGGCGCTGAACGCCTATGCCTCGCGGCGACGCACCTTCGGCCTCGTCAGGGAGGAACGATAGCCGATGCTCCGCAAGCGGGTGGCGCTGGGGTCGGCCGTGGGCGTGGGCTTTCTCGCGCTGGCCTGGCTCGATTCTGTGCTGGCGGGCGGGCCGATCTTCCATATACTCATCGGCGCCATCATGGTGTGCACCCTCCTGGAGGTCTATGCCCTGGCCGAGCGCGCCCAGGCCGAGCCGTTACGGGTGCTGCCGGTGGTCCTGCTGGTCGTCTTCGTCACTTGGGACTACGCGGCCGGGCTGGGCGGCGTGTGGCCGTTCGTGTCGCTCGGCGGGCGGGCCGGCGAGTTGGCCGGCTTCTACGCGCCGGCGGGGCTGGCCACGGCTGCCGGCTTCTGGGCGCTGGGCCTCGCGCAACTGGTGGCTCGCGACCCGCGCCGCTGGCTGGCGGGCGTGCCGGCCACATGGTTCGGGTTCGTGTATGTGTGGTTCATCGGCGCCCACCTCTTCCCCATCCGGGGCATGGGGATGGGCTACGTGATCGCCCTCATCGCGGTCGCGAAGCTTGGTGACGCAGGGGCCTACTTCGTCGGCTCGCACTGGGGCCGGCATCGCCTGGCGCCCCGCATCAGCCCGAACAAGACCGTGGAGGGCGCGGTGGGCGGGCTCGCCGCCAGCGTGCTGGCCGCTGTGGCGGCCGCCCTGGTATTCGGCCTGGAGGGCCGCCTGGGCTTCTGGACCCTCTTCGGCGCCGTGGTGGGCGCCGCGGCGCAGCTCGGCGACCTGGTTGCCAGCGCCATCAAGCGCTCGGCCGGCGTCAAGGATTCGGGCAACCTGCTCTCGGCCTTCGGCGGCGTGCTCGACGTGGTGGATTCGCCTCTGATGGCCGGCCCGGTGGCCCTCTGGCTCCTGGCGGCCTGAGGCCCCTCGGGCTCCGGAGAATGCCGTGGCCAAGCACCGGATCGAGATCGAGGACCCCCAGGTGGCCCGCACCCTCTACGGCGAGTGCGATGGCCACCTGCGTCTGCTGCGCGACGCCTTCGCGGTGAGCGTGGCCGCGCGCGAGGGCGCCGTGGTGATCGAAGGCAACGAGGCCGGCGTGGCCTCGGCGGTGCGGGCGTTCGACCTCATGCGCCGCCGGGCCGAGGAGGGGCGACGGCTGCGCCTCTTCGAGGTCGAGGACATTGTGGATGCGGTGTCGCGCGACCCCGGCTTCCGCGACGAGGTGCGCCTCGATGTCCGCGGCGGCGCCTACGTCACCCCGCGTTCGCAGGGCCAGGCCGCCTATCTCGATGCCCTGCGCCACCACGACATCGTGTTCGCCATCGGCCCGGCCGGCACCGGCAAGACCTATCTCGCCGTGGCCATGGCCCTCACCGCATTGCGCAGCGGGCGGATCAAGAAACTCATCCTCGCACGCCCAGCCGTGGAAGCCGGAGAGAAACTGGGCTTCCTGCCCGGCGACCTCGAGGAGAAGGTGAACCCGTACCTGCGCCCGCTCTACGATGCCCTGCATGACATGCTCGACTATGGGCTGGTGCGCAAGTACATGGAGCGCGACGTCATCGAAGTGGTGCCGCTGGCCTTCATGCGCGGGCGCACGCTGAACCACGCCTTCGTGATCCTCGACGAGGCCCAGAACACCACCGTCGGCCAAATGATGATGTTCCTCACACGCCTCGGCACCCGGTCGCAGGGGGTCATCACCGGCGACGTCACCCAGGTGGACCTGCCGGCCAACGAACTCTCGGGGCTCGTGCATGCCCAGCGGATTCTCTCCGGCATCGAAGGCATCGCGTTCGTGCGGCTGACCAAGGGGGACATCGTGCGTCACCGCCTGGTGCAGGACATCGTGGAGGCCTACGAGCGCGACGCTGCCGAGCGTGGCCGAGGAGGCTCGCCGAGCTGACCCCCGGGGCAAGGAGCCAGGGAGTGGCCAGAAGGATCTCCCGCCGCCGCAGGAAGCTGCTCGAGCGCGTGGGCGCTGGGCCCCGCGGGCGGTTGCGGCAGGCCCTCCGTCCGGCGATGGCGCTGGCCGAGTGGCTGCTCGAGGCGGCCTTCGTGGCCTCCATGGTGTTCGCGCTGGACTACGCCACCGTGTTGCATGCCTTGCGCGGGCGGGCCGAGGCAGACCTCCTCCAGCGCCTCCTGGGCCTGCTCGTGCTCGTGGGCGGACTGACGACGCTGGGGCTCGTCTACCTCGCGCGCTTCCAGCAGCGTCTCGTGAGCACGCGGGGGCAAGTGCTGGTCTTCGGCGCATGCTGCCTGGCGTGCGTGGCGGCGGCCAAGGGGCTGCTCGCGCTCGACGCGCAGGTGGCGGCGCCGTCGCGCAGCCTGGTGTATCTGACCCCGCTCTCGGCTTTCACCATCCTGTTCGCCGTCGTCTATGGCCAGCGCGAGGCGGTATCGGCCGGCATCATCCTGGCCATGCTCGTCGGCCTCGCCGTCTACATCTCGCGGCTGCGGGAGGGGGCGGCCGCGGGCGGGGCGGCGGCGAGCGCCGAGCCGCTCGCGGTGGTGGCCGTGCTGATGTCGGGCGCACTGGTCGCAGCGCTGGCCTCCCGCACGATCCGCAAACGTCTCAAGCTCCTCAAGGTCGGGCTCATCGTGGGGCTGCTCCAGGCCGGCCTTCTGCTCAGCGTGCACCTGCTTCGCGGGCGCCTGCGGTTCGATCAACCGCCCCCCATCGAGGTGCTCTGGGGCCTTCTCAACGGCGTTGGCGTGGGAGCGATCATGACCACCCTGCTCCCGCTCATCGAACTGGCCCTCAACGTGGCCACGGATATCCGCCTCCTGGAGCTCACCGACCAGGACCAGCCCCTCCTGCGCAGCCTGGTCACCCTCGCGCCGAGCACCGACAACCACTCGCGCCGCGTGGCCCGGCTCGCCGAGGCCGCGGCCGACGCCATCGGCGCCAACAGCCTTCTGGCGCTTGTGGGCGCCTACTACCACGACATCGGCAAGATGACCAAGCCCGAGTACTACATCGAGAACCAGATGGGCGGCGAGAACCCGCACGACGCTCTCCGCCCGTCCATGAGCTCGCTGATCATCGCCAGCCACGTCAAGGATGGAGTGGAACTCGCCACCGAAGCAAAGCTGCCGAGGCCCGTGGTGGACATCATCGAGCAGCACCACGGCACGTCGGCCATCGAGTTCTTCTACGACCGCTATCTCCAGCAGACCGGCGACAAGGCGGTGCTGGACGCGAGTTTCTTCCGCTACCCGGGCCCCAAGCCGGCGACCAAGGAGGCCGCCATCGTGATGATCGCCGACGTGGTCGAGGCCGCCTCGCGCTCGCTGAGCGAACCGGTGCCCTCGCGCATCGAGGCCCTCGTGAAACGCATCACCGCCGCCAAGCTGCTCGACGGCCAACTCGAGGACTCCCTGCTCACCTTGAGCGAGGTGCGCCTCATCGAGCAAAGCCTGTTCCGCGTCCTGTGCTCCATGTATCATGCGCGCATTGACTATCCCACCCCGCGCCCCGAGCGAATCGGCGCGCGGCCCCGACGCCCCTCGCGTTGAGGCGCTCGCGATGTCCGGCTCCACTCGATCCGGCGCCGCCTGGCTCGCCATTTTGGCGGTAGCCGTTGCCGTGGCGGTGCCGCTGGCGATCAACCCACGCCTCCACCTACGCGGGGACGGGCTGAGCAACGCCGCGATCGCGCGCGCCATCCTGCGCCACGGTGTGCCGCCGCCTGACCCGTACCTGGCGGGCCAGCCGCTGTACTACCACTGGGCTTACAATGCGGCGGCCGTGGGCATCGCCGCCTTGCTGGGCCTGGACCCGCTGGCCGTGATGGTCTGGTCCGGCCCCCTGTCGCTGGCGGCGCTGCTGGCCGGCGTCGTGTGGCTCGCCCGGCGCCTCGCCGGGGGCCGGCTCGGCAGGCGCCAGGCGGTGCTAGCCGTGTTGCTGGCCACGTTCGCCCTGAATGGCTGGGGCTGGCTCGCGCTGCTGGCGCGTGTGGCCCTGGCGGGAGCTTCGCTCAATGCGGCGCTGAGCCAGGGCGTTCACGCCTACCTGCGGTTGGTGGTGGCGGGCTACAGCGATCTGCTGGGTTTCCTGGCGACCAAGGCGCTCGTGGCCACGTCGTTCGCCTGGAACATGGCCTTCGCGATCCTCGCCCTGGCGGCTCTGGCGACGTGGCTGGAGGGCGGCCGGCGGCGCCACGCGGCCGGCTTCGCCATGGCGGCGGCGCTGGCCGCCTACGCGAACCTCTTCGTCGGCGCGCTGCTGCTCGCAGTCGTCGGGGCCGGATTGGCTGTCTGGGCCGTCGAGTGCCGCCGCCGGCGGCGGCCCGAGCAGGCCCGCCGCCCGCTCATCGCGCTCGTGATGGTGGCCACCGCGGGCCTGGCCGTGGTTCCCTATGTCTGGGTCACCACGGCCGGCCCGATGGCGCGTGAGAGTCTGGTGCGTCTGGCCGCGCCCGACGAGGCGCACGCCCTGGGCCTCGCCGTCGGCCTGCTGCCGCTCTGGGTCGCGGCCGCACTGGTCGGGCGCTCCAGGCCGCGCGGCCCGATCGAGCGACTGGTGGCCTTTGTCGGCGTCGGGTTCATTGCTGTGTTCCTTCTGGCCCGGGTGGTGGACGAGGTGGAGATCAAGCTCGGCTTCGTCATCGCCGCGCTGCTGGCCGCCTGGGTCGCTGGCAGGGCAGAGGAGGAGCTAGCCCCACGCCGCCGTCGGCTGCTCTGGCTGGTGGCACTGAGTTGCGTACCGACGACTGTGCTCGGTCTCGTGGCCTATGCGTTCGCCCCCGAGCCTGCCCGAGCGACGCCTGACGAGGTGGCCGTGCTCGAGGGCATCCGCCTCGGAGCGCCGCCCGACGCCGTGGTGGTGTGGGCCGACGAGCGCGCCACCCTGGTCCCGCCCATCGCCTGGCGCGACCTCTACGTGCCGGGGATCCTCGGCTTCCACCGCGCCGCGCGGTGCGACAGGGCCCTGTGGCGCCGCCGGTGGGAGCTCATGCAGCGGATGCGCGCCGAGGGCAACTGGACCGAGATCCTTCCAGCCGTCCACAGGGAACTGAACCGGCCCATCGTCCTCATCACCCGCGGGGGCAGGCCGAGCCCTGCCCCGACCCTTCGGCTCCTGGGGGAGGCCGGCGAACTGCGGGCCTGGCGGTTCGAGCCCTGATGCATCTCGCTCGCCGCCGATGCTGCGGCGGGGGAGCGAGGCGGTTGACGGGGCCGCCGGACAAGGCTATACTGCCTCGGCACCGCAGAGAGGATGGGTGATGGAAGGCGGCTGGCGAAGCTCGCTGAGCACCGTAGGCGGGCTGACTCGCACGTATGGGCTTCAGCAGCACTTCACGAGAAACGGGGTGGAGGGCCCGTCGCCCCGCCTGACGCTCGCCCGCCTACGCCGCATCGGGCGCTACTTCGCCCGCTACTGGGGTTTGTGGGCCGTCGTGCTTGGGTGCGTCACGATCACGGCCGGCCTCAACGTGCTCCCGCCCTTCTGCGTGAGCCAGATCCTCGACCGCGCGATTCCCCACCGCGACGTAGGGCTCCTCAGCCTGCTCGCCGGCGCCATGGTGGGGCTGGCGGTAGTTGCCGGCCTGATCGGCGTTCTTCAGCAATCGCTCACGGCTCGGGCGGGACAGGGCATGCTGTTCGACCTCCGCAACGAGCTCTATCGCCACCTCCAGCAGCTCTCGCTCCGCTTCTTCACGGCCACGCGGTCGGGAGAGATCGTGGCGAGGATCAACAACGACGTCAACGCAGTGCAGGGCGTGGCCACGGGCACGCTGGTGGCGATTGCGAGCAACGTGGCCACCCTGGTGGCGACGTGCATCGCGCTGCTCTCGATGAGCTGGCGCCTCGCTGTGGTGGCCGTGCTCGTGGTACCCGCGTTCTACCTGCCGTCCAAGATCGTCGGCGCCATTCGCCGTCGGCTGTCGGCCGAGGCCCAGGAGAGCCAGGCCGCGCTCCTGGCGTTCATCCAAGAGCGGCTGCACGTCAGCGGCGCCATCCTCACCCGCATCTTCGGCCAGCGCGAGCCCGACGCGCGGGCCTTTGCCGACCAGAGCGCCCGTGTGCGCGAGCTCAACATCCGCCAGACCGTGGTCGGCCGCTGGCTCTTCATGATCCTCAGCGTCTTCAGCGCCATGGGGCCGGCCCTCGTCTTCTGGTTCGGCGGCTACCAGGTGATGCGGCAGGAACTCACCGCCGGCCTCCTCGTCGCCTTTGCTGCGCTCCTCACGCTCCTCTATCGGCCCGTGGTCCAGCTCGCCTCCGTCTATGTGGACATCCAGGGCGCCGTCGCCGTCTTCGACCGCATCTTCGACTATCTGGATATCGAGCCGGACGTTCGCGACAAGCCTGGGGCGAGGTCCCTGCACCAGACGTCGGGACACATCGTCTTCGAGGGCGTTAGCTTCACGTATCCTCCGCTGCCCAGCCCGGCCGGCGAGGCCGCGAACGGCCCGGAACCCGCGCCGAGGGCGCCCGAGCCCTTCGCCCTGCGCGACGTGAGCTTTGAGATCGCCCCCGGCCAGCAGGTGGCCCTCGTGGGGCCCAGCGGCTCGGGCAAGACCACCCTCACCTATCTCCTGCTCCGCCTCTACGACCCCACCGCCGGCCGCATCACCCTGGACGGCGGCGACCTGCGCGACCTCGACCAGGACAGCCTCCGGCGCCACATCGGCATGGTGACCCAGGAGACCTTTCTCTTCCACGCCAGCGTGCGGGAGAACCTGCTCTACGCCCGGCCCGACGCGAGGGAGACCGACCTCGTGGCTGCGTGCCGCGCGGCGAACGTTCACGACTTCATCATCGCCCTGCCTGAGGGCTATGACACGGTGGTGGGCGAGCGTGGCTTCCGCCTCTCGGGCGGCGAGAAGCAGCGCCTGGCCATCGCCCGCACCCTGCTCACCAACCCGCCCATCCTCATCCTCGACGAGGCCACGAGCAGCCTCGATGCCGCCTCGGAGGCCCTCATTCAGGACGCACTGGCGCAGTTGCTGCGCAGGCGCACCTCGCTCATCATCGCCCATCGCCTCTCCACCATCCTCAGCTCGCACAAGATCGTCGTAATGGATGCGGGACGCGTGGTGGAGCAGGGGGGGCACCAGGAGCTTCTCGCCCGCCGCGGACTCTACGCCCGGCTCTTCGAACAGCAGTTCGCCAAGGTCCTTGCCCGGGGCAATTGACCGCTGGCCTCAGGGCTTCCCGCCGGCGCTCCGGGCATTGGTGGCCGTGCGGGCGCTCTCCGACTCAAGGGCTCGTACCGAGCAGTGCCCCGCCAGCCCAGATCGCCCATATCGTGCATCTTGTCCATATGCCCTCCTTCTTGCGCCACTCGGCCGCCGGCGGCTATAATCAGTGCTGTTTCGCCGCGCAAGCCTTCCCGACGAGGAGTGGCACCCGATGGATACCCGCGAGAGCATGCGCGCGCTGGCCGCGCGCGTGAAGTCGGCCGCCCGGCAACTGGCCGTTGCATCATCCGCCACTAAGGACCATGCCCTGCGGGCGATGGCCGACGGTCTGGAGACCAGGGCGGCCTGGCTGAAAGCCGAGAACGCCAAGGACCTGGCGGCGGGCGAAGGGGCGGGCCTTTCGGCCGCGCTGCTCGACCGCCTGCGCCTGAACGACAAGCGCATCGCGGCGATGGCCGAGGGCCTGCGCCAGGTGGCCGCGCTGCCCGACCCCGTGGGGGCGATCATCGGCGGTGGCGTGCGGCCCAACGGCCTGCGCATCGCCAAGGTGCGCGTGCCGCTCGGCGTCATCGCGATCCTCTACGAGAGCCGGCCCAACGTCACCGCCGACGCGGCGGGCCTGTGCCTCAAGGCGGGCAACGGCGTGATCCTGCGGGGCGGCAAGGAGGCGTTGGCCTCCAACGTGGCCATCTGGCGCGTGCTCCAGGACGGCCTGGCCGCGGCCGGGTTGCCCGCCGAGGCCGTGGCGCTCGTCGAGACCACGGACCGCGCCGCCGTGGATGCCCTGATCACCGCCGATGGGCTGGTGGACGTGGTGATCCCCCGCGGCGGCGAGGGGCTGATCCGCCGCGTGGTCGAAGGCGCCACCATTCCCGTCATCAAGCACTACAAGGGTGTGTGCCACGTGTACGTGGACGCCGCGGCCGACCTGGCGATGGCCGAGGAAATCTGCCTCAACGCCAAGTGCCAGCGGCCGGCCACCTGCAACGCGATGGAGACGCTGCTCGTCCATGGGGCAATCGCCCAGCGCTTTCTGCCGGCCGTGTGCCGCCGGTTCACCGAGGCGAAGGTGGAACTCCGAGGCTGCGAGCGCGCCCGCGCCATTGTGCACGGCCTCAAGGCGGCCACTGAGGACGACTGGTATGCGGAGTACCTGGACCTGATCCTGGCCGTGCGCGTGGTGGACTCGACCGAGGCGGCGGTAGAACACATCGCCCGCTACGGGTCGAACCACTCGGACGCCATCGTGACCACCGACGTGCGTGAGGCCGACAAGTTCGTGCAGGGGGTGGATTCGGCAGCGGTCTACGTGAACGCCTCTACGCGCTTCACCGACGGCTTCGAGTTCGGCCTGGGCGCCGAGATTGGCATCTCGACCGACAAGCTGCACGCCCGCGGGCCAATGGGCCTCGAGGAACTCACGAGCTACAAGTTCGTCGTCCACGGCAATGGGCAGCTGCGCCAGTAGGTGGCCCGAACCCGGCCGCCTGCGGGCCGGAATTGTAGGTGGCTGCGGGAGCTCCGAAGGAGCGAAAGGGGATAGCGCAGGGCGAGGCTGTAGGCGGGATGTCCACATCCCGCGAAGCCCGCGATCCCTCGCGGGACGGGGATCGCTCCTCCCTCCCGA
>Ga0073932_1000356_pt1 | contig 116549 bp, 102 predicted proteins | sample DewCreD2012metaG_FD_76967 | JGI IMG/M metagenome (GOLD analysis project Ga0073932, IMG submission 76967) | Hot spring sediment bacterial and archeal communities from British Columbia, Canada, to study Microbial Dark Matter (Phase II) - Dewar... ...
GCCCCGCCCCGCCTCGCGCTTTACGCGTGTGCCACGACAGCCTGCGCGTCTGTCCGGCAGCGGCCGCGATGACCGCCGGCCGGCGCTCCCCCCGGTGTGCCCGTGCGCGCAACCCAGCATCCCAACATTTAATTTACCAATGCAACCGACATTTTGATTATGATGAATTTTATGGACATCCGAACCGGGCGCAACCACCATCCGCGCCACGAACTGCAGATGACACGATCAATAGCAAGCGGCGGCGGCTGTAAATCGCCGGGAGGCGAGATTACCGCGGCGCGTGCCCGGGGCACGGCGCCGCGCCAGGCTGCTGTGCTTGTCTGATCCAACTGCCAAAACAAACCAAACCTGAACCACCAACAACCACAGCCCCGGAGCTAAACCATGAACCTGATCCAAGAAACCCTCGACTTCGTTCGCAAACGCAACGCCGGCGAGCCGGAGTTCCTCCAGGCCGTGAGTGAGGTCTTCGAGTCCATCCAGCCAGCCGTCCAGCGCCACAAGAAATACCAGAACATCCGCCTGCTGGAGTCGCTCGCCGAGCCGGACCGCATCATTATCTTCCGCGTGCCGTGGGTGGACGACCGTGGCGAGTTCCACATCAACCGCGGTTACCGCATCCAGTTCAACAACGCCCTCGGCCCTTACAAGGGCGGCCTGCGCTTCCACCGCTCCGTGAACCTGAGCATCCTCAAGTTCCTGGGCTTCGAGCAGATTTTCAAGAACTCCCTCACCACGCTGCCCATGGGCGGCGCCAAGGGCGGGTCGGATTTCGACCCGCACGGCAAGTCGGATACCGAGGTGCTGCACTTCTGCCAGTCCTTCATGACCGAGTTGTGGCGGCACATCGGGCCGGACACGGACGTGCCGGCAGGCGACATCGGCGTGGGCGGCCGCGAGATCGGCTACTTGTTCGGCCACTACAAGCGCCTGGCCAACGAGTTCACCGGCGTCTTCACCGGCAAGGGCCTGGGTTGGGGCGGCTCGCTCATCCGCCCGGAAGCCACCGGCTACGGCGCGGTCTATTTCGCCGAGGAGATGCTCAAGACCCGCAACGATTCCCTCGAAGGCAAGGTCTGCACCGTGTCGGGCAGCGGCAACGTGGCCCAATACACCGTCGAGAAACTCATCCAACGCGGCGCCAAGCCCGTGACGCTCTCGGATTCCGACGGCTTCATCTACGACAAGGCCGGCATTAACGAGGAAAAACTCCGCTGGGTGATGGACCTCAAGAACGTCCGCCGCGGCCGCATCAAGGAATACGCCCAGCAGTTCAAGGCCGAGTATTTCGAGGGCAAACGCCCGTGGGGCATTCCGTGCCAGTGCGCCTTCCCGAGCGCCACGCAGAATGAAATCAACGGCGAGGACGCCCGTACCCTCGTCAACAACGGTTGTTACGTCGTGGCCGAGGGCGCGAACATGCCCACCGATCCCGAGGGCGTCGAGGTGTTCCTGGCCAAGAAGATCCTTTACGGCCCGGGCAAGGCGGCCAACGCGGGTGGCGTTGCCACCTCCGGCCTGGAAATGTCCCAGAATTCCATGCGCCTGTCCTGGACGCGCGAGGAGGTGGATGCCCGCCTGCACCAGATCATGGTCAACATCCACAAGAACGCCTTCAACACCGCCCAGGAATACGGCCAGCCGGGTAACCTCGTCGTCGGCGCCAACATCGCCGGCTTCGTGAAGGTTGCCGACGCGATGCTGGATCAGGGCATGGTCTGAGCCAGCACAGCTTAGGGCTGCCTTTGCGGCCCACCCCAACGCGCCGGTCGGTGGCGGGAACGTCTGATTTTCTCCGGTTGCCGCCGACCGGCGTGTGGCTTCTACGCAGCCGACACAGACGGCTTCCGCGCCAGCGCGTTTCAGTCCCAAGAGGCTGCAGCCTGCGGGCGTAGCACAGGCATCTTGCCTGTGAGGTAGCGCAGGCTTCTAGCCTGCGGGCGTGACACGAGGCCCCCGGCCTCTGTGGTCGGCCCAGGCTACCTGCCTGCGAACCCGTTCGTAGTTCCGCCTTCAGGCCGGGAGGGCGATGCACAGCCCAAACCCAAAACCTGAACGACGAGGCCCGGATGGAGGCAGAGGAGCGGGACAAAGCCCGAATGACGAATGACCAAGCAATTGTGAATCCGCGACTGCTGTGGCAGCCACGGACGGCTCAAGCATTTCGGCATTCGTCATTGGGGCTTATTGGGGCATTCGTCATTTGAACTTTGGATTTCACCCAGCTCATTTTCCTGCCCCTCATTTTCCTGTCCTTAGGGTTTGTTTGGGCATTCGGCATTCAAGCTTGGGATTTCAATCGGCTGCCCCCGCATTGTGCTGGCTTCGCACCCCAGCCGTAGCACAGGCATCTTGCCAGTGAACGTTGCACAGGCTTGCCGCCTGGGAACCCGTTCGTAGTTCAGCCTTCAGGCTGTCGGGGCGCGGCACAAATCTGTTGTGCAGTTGGCCACCAGCCGTCCGGCGGTTTCAGGTGTCAACAGCCGGAGCACCCCGTGTTTTGCAGTGGCGGCGCCGACGCCGTCGCCTAAATTATCTGCGCCATGACTGCGCGAGTGCGGGCGATTTGGATGGGCATGGCGGCTCTGGCCGTGGTGTGGCTGCTGGGATGGGCCGGCTACACCCTGGCCGGCAGCCGCAAGATCACCGCCGAAAAGGTGCGCGCCTACGTCGAGTCCGTGGACCTGGCGCAACTGCGCGGCGAGGAGCGGGCCAGGGCCATTGAGCGCTTGGCCGCCTGGCTCAATGCCCTGCCCTTCGAGGAACGCCGCCGCGCCCGCCTCGAAGGCCTCGCCAACCGCTGGTTCGCCCAGATGACCGAGGCCGAGCGCGCCCAATTCATCGAAGCCACCCTGCCCACCGGCTTCAAGCAGATGATCGCTGCGTTCGAAGAACTGCCGGCCGACAAACGCCGCCGCGCCGTCCAGGACGCCCTCCGGCGACTCCGCGAGGCGCAGCAAGAGCTGGCCGGTGGCGGCCGGTCAGGCGGCGATGGCCCGCCCCCGCCCATGTTGAGCGAGCAAATGCAGCAACAGGTCGTCACCCTGGGCTTGCGCGCCTTTTGCAGTCAAAGCTCGGCCCAGACCAAGGCCGAGCTGGCGCCGCTGCTGGAGGAACTGCAGCGCCAGTTGCAAAGCGGCCGACTCCTCCGTCAACGCCCGGGGCCGTGAAGTCCGCCGGTCAGCTCAAGGTCCGCACCCGCATGCGAGCCGGCGTCTGCTGCCCAATCGCACCGCGCCTGACAAAGCCGCCTTCGTGGGCGGCTCGGCCTTCCCCGACCGCCAGCTTCACGCTCATTGAACTCCTGGTGGTCATGGCCGTGCTGGGGCTGCTGGCCTCGCTGCTGCTGCCCGCCCTGGGCCGCGCCAAGGAGGCAGGCCGCGCCACGGCCTGCTTGAGCAACCTGCGCCAGATTGGGCTGGCCCTGCAGCTTTATGTGGATGCCAACAACAACCGGTTGCCCGTGATGCGCGACCGCCCCCTGGACACCGACCCGCCCCCGACCACGGCGCTACCGAGCGTGGACCAGGTCCTGTCCAACGAGCTGGGCAATCTGCGCGTGCTCCGCTGCCCCTCCGACCGCCAGCAAATCTATGAGCGAACCGGCTCCAGTTACTCCTGGAACAGCCTGCTTAACGGCCAAAACGCTGACAACCTCAGCATTTTCAACCTCCATTTCGGCTCGTCTCAAATTCCGGTGATGTTCGACAAGGAAGCCTTTCACAAAGCGCGCGGCGAGAACAAAGGCGTCAACTACCTCTACGCCGACGGCCACATCAAGAACCTCCTCGTCATCCATGGCAGCCGTTGAATCCGAGTCGGTGGAGCGACCGTCCCTGGCGTGTCCACGACCGCGTTCCCCTGCCCTGCCCTGCCCTGTCGGCCTGCAACTGCCCGGCTTGCGACCGCGCCGCCAGACCTGATGCAGGTCGCAAGCTCGTGTAGGCTCACGGGCAGGATGCGCGTGACACATCCACAGGCCAGGAGGCCTATGCTACGTCCGCAGTCCACAGGCAAGATGCCCGTGGTACCTCACAGGCTGGAAGCCTGTGCTACCACCCAGGCAAGATGCCTGCGCTACACCACAGGCCAGGAGGCCTGTGCTACTACGCCTCCAGCCGCAGCGGCGCGCAGGCCACCGCCTGCGCCGTCACCTCCAGTCGCACGTGCCGCGCCCCGATCCGCTCGGCCCGCTCCGCTACCACCCGCAGCGCCAGCTCGGGCCGATTGCACTCGCGGCTCAAGTGCCCCAAATACAAATGCCGCAACCCATCGGTCACGATCTGTTCCAGCGCGTCCGCCGCAGCGTCGTTCGACAGATGCCCGTGCCGACTCATGATACGCTGTTTGAGACTCCACGGCCGGTGCGGACAGTCCCGGAGCATTTGCACGTCGTGATTGGCCTCCAGCACCAGCACGTTGGCCTGGCGCACCCGCTCGCCCACCAGCCGAGTGAACTGCCCCAGGTCGGTGGCGAATCCAATGTTTCCCGCCGGCGTGCGCAGCACAAATCCCACCGGGTCCAGCGCATCGTGCGGCACCGCAAACGTGTCCACCACAACGTCCCCCAGCTCGAAGCTCGCCCCGGTGACAAACAGGCGGCAATCGAAGGCCTGCTGATGGTAGCGTTGGCACTCCTCCAGCGTGGCGCGGTTGCCATAGACCGGGATGCCCAGCTTGCCCGCCAAACCCGCCAGGCCCTGGATGTGGTCGCTGTGCTCGTGCGTGACCAAAATGCCCCTCAGGCTTTCCGGTGCGCGTCCGATTCCGGCCAGGCGCTGGCGCACCTGGCGCGGGCTTAACCCGGCGTCAATCAGCAACCGCGTCTCGTCCGTCTCCAGATATGCGGCATTGCCCGCCGAACCGCTGCCCAAGATTGTGAGTTGAACCGGCACGGCAGCACCTTAAAAAGCCCGCCCGCCACCGGGCAACGGTTTTCCGTTAGACCGCACTGACTGCGAACCGCCGCCGCTCGCGCAGATGCGCCCGCAGGTCGAGCGCGATTTTCAGCAGCACCAGCAGCACCAGACCGCCCATCGGCGAGCGCAGGGCCATCAGCAGGGCCGCGCCCCCCAACACCGTCAGGTGCAGCACCACAACCCGCCCGTACGGCTGCCGCATCAGGTCGGCCAGCCCCGCCCGACGGTACTCCCCCCGGGCGATGTAGTTCCACGCAAACGACACGGCATGACTCAGTGCCAGGCCCGCCACAGCCCATTGCAGCTTGTGCTCGCGCACCACCTGGCAGACCAACGCCGCGTCCGGCGGGGGCGCGCCGGACCGGAACGCCCCGCCAAACAGCCCCATCACAAACACCCCGTGCACCAATGTGAACATCCCGTAGTGCACCGTGAAAAACGGGATCAGGAACAACTTCGCCGCCCAACTCAACGGCTGCGTCGGCGAAGCGACCAGCATCTTGGCCACGTTGAACAGCCCCACCAACACGTTTTCCAGCCAAAACAACAGCAGCAGTGGAAACACCTCCCAACGCCACACCAGCACCCCGACCAGCGGGACCAAATTGGCCAGCACCAAGGCAACGACCGACACCCACCCGCCCGCGCGCCCTTCGGCGGTCTCCGACACGGCCGGCTGCGCCTCCGTTGGCGACGTGGTCATAACGATGATCTACCGCTCAAAGCTTCGTCTGTTCGCCCGTTTGGGCATGGGCACACTGGAACGCACAGCCCCCGAGGACTTGCAAGCCCCAAGAGCGTAGCCACGTCAACAAGCGGGAGCCAATCCCTCATCAGAGAACGTGCTGGCGGCATTTTGCCGACAGATCAACTCCGCCCAACGTGCTGCCGGCATTCTGCCGACAGTCCCAACATCTCGGTTTCCCATGCGAACTTTAGCGTTGGTCACTCACCTGCGCGGCATATTAGGCCGTCGCGCTCCGGTTGCGGCAAGGGCTGCCAGCCTGTGAGGTAACATAAGCATTCTGCCGGTGGGCGTAGCACAGGCATCCTGCCGGAGTGGTAGCATAGGCAACCTGCCTGTGGTGTAGCATGGGCATCTTGCCTGTGAGGTAGCATGGGCATCCTGCCTGTGAACGTTGCACAGGCTTCCAGCCTGCGAACCCGCTCGTAGTGCAGCCTTCAAGGCTGGGAGGGCGCGGCGCAGCCGAGATCTGACACGTCTTCCGGACAGAGACAAAGGAATTCCGGACAGAGGAATCAAGAAAGTCCAAAATCCAAATGACGACTGACGAAGCAAATGCGAATCCGCAACCGCTGTGACAGCCCAGGCGGCTCAGCCATTTCGGCATTCGTCATTGGGGTTTATTCTGGCATTCGTCACTTGAACTTTGGATTTCAGCCAGCTCATTTTCCTGTCCCTGATTTTCCTGCCATTGGGGCATATTCCGGCATTCGGCACTCGAGCTTGGGATTTCACTCGGCCATTTTCCTGCCCCCCATTTTTCTGCCTTGGGGACATGTTTCAGGCTTCGACATTTGGACCTGGGACTTCCCCTTGCACCATCTTTCTGCCCCTTATTTTTCTGCCTTCAGTCTCCAGTCGTAGCACAGGCTTCCAGCCTGCGAAACGTTTGTGGTTCAGCCTTCAAGGCTGTCGGTGGGCCGCGCAATTCTGTTACGCGGTTGGCCGGGCCGATTTGCAGCCCGTTTCGGTTGTCTGCAGGCGTCGCGTGTGGCGACAGTGTGACCCGTCGGGCAAATCAGGTGCGGGCAGCTTTGGCCGTGCAGCGTTGCCGCCAAGCCCGCAGGCCCCAGAAGCCCAACAGCCCCACCGCCGCATACGCCCCCCACTCGCCCGGCTCGGGGACGGGACTGTAATTCAGCGAGAAATCGTCTATCCCAAAAGTATCGCGGTTGCCGCTGCCCGACGTGCCTGTCAGCGCGACCACACGAAACCAGATGGGCGACGATTGATCGTTCCAAGCACTCAATTGGCTCGGGGTGAAGGTAAAGGTTGTTGTGCCGAAAACCCCCGGATCGCTGTACGTCCCCAATGTGGTGAAACTGCCGGAGTTACCCACCCTGTAATCAAACGTCCAGACTGTCGAGCGCGTCTGAACGCTCAACATCTGTGCCTTGAGACTCAGAGTGAAGTCTTGGTACCCCTCGGTGTTCTGCAACTCAAGCACAAACGCGCCTCCAGGATCGCCAAAGGAGTCTGTTTGCCGAATGGCCAGCACCCTGTCCGCCGCTAAGGCTTGCGCCGCGGAATCTTCCGATCCTGACATGCCCTCGGCGGATGCACAGTTTCTAAACCCGCCGGTGGAAGTCGCCCAAGACACTGTTGCAGTGCTAAATGTTACAGAGCTGCCGACCGAGGTACTCGTGGCTACTGTGCGAACCGACCATCCCGTTGGCAATCCCGAGCCAATACCGTCAAACGTCTCTGAATATGAGGTGCCACTGAGGACCAGCGCTCCCTGGCACGACACCGCACCGACCAACGCTACACACAGTCCCAATGCACTTGATTTCATACGCCGCTCGTTCACTGGATTCGCTTCTGCTTGAGTGCCCTAATTCAAAACGAAATCAACCGACTTGTCAACCGCAAAGTCAACGCTGCGCAAAATCCCGAGTTCAAATGACGAATGCCAGAATAGGCATCAATGACAGGAAAATGAGCCGGCTGAAATCCCAAGTTCAAATGACGAATGCCAAAAAAGCCCCAATGACGAATGCCGAAATGCCTGAGCCGTCCGTGGTTGCCACAGCAGTCGCGGATTCACAATTGCTTGGTCATTCGTCATTTGGATTTTGGACTTTTTTTCATCCCTCTATCCCCAATTCCCTTGTCTTCCTCCGGGGCTTCGTCATTCGTCATTCGGGCTTTGGACTCCCTTCCCCTCCGCTGCCTCCAAGCCGGTCGTCGGGCTTGCGCTGTTGCTGACGCCTACCGTCAAGCCGGGATGCGGCTGGGGGTGTGCCAACGCGAAAACACATCGGCCCGGTGACATGACATCACCGGGCCGAAGTGTGGCAGACACGCGGCCTATTATCCGCCGCCCACGGCACCCACTTGACAGAGAGGCCTGCAAATCTCCCGGTGAGCGACTATGAACAGCCCCCATGTCGCCAACACCAACTGTGAGCACTGGCAGCAATATCCGCTGAAACGCGCCATAGCAACTGCAAAAACCACCTAACCGACTGGGGTGAAACCGCTAGCTTAAAAACTCAGGATCACGTTTCCACATCAAATCGCGCTTTCTCATGACGAACACCGTAGGTTTTGGCACCCTGCAAAGCCTGGCGGAGGCCACCCGTCCCCCCGCAACCGAGCACGAAGCTCCCTAATCCTAGGCGACAAGACGAGCTCATCGCCTGGATGCGCCCCACAGTCGTCTCATCTGGCTGGGGGACGCACGTCACTTGCGCGCCACGATGATCATCCCGGAAGCACACGTAGTAAGCCCAAGCACACCACAGACGCGATTGAAAAGGCAGACGGCAAGAAATAAGGGGAAGCACCAAGCAAAATAGTCACTTGCGCCATAGTAGCATCTAATGTTTATGTCGCGAAATCCAAGTGCGTTCAAAAGCTGTTCCATCGCGGCCTTGCTGCACCGATTGTAAAATGCTGGGTAGCCTGTAACTGACTCGGTGCCGGGACGAAGTAACTTGATCAACACCTTCTGAAGGCGGTGGCCGACGCACCGCGTCGCTATAGAATAAGGATGCCATTTGCTTGGAACATAATGCACCGTGACCCCACCAGGATTTAAACCTGAAAATATAGACGCCAATGCCATCGTATTGTCCCGGATATGCTCCAACAATGTCATCGAGAACACAATATCGTAGCGCGCGCTAAAGGCCTGCTCAACCGGCTGACAATGGTACGCATCGTACTTGTCCAAGCAGACCGGCCGGTTGTCAATGTCCATGCCGTGATACGTGTACGCTTTATCTCGCTCCAACTGGGGGCGATCAGACCCCCCGACCTCCAAGATCCGCGGGTGCCGACGCTGCCCGATCTCCGTCCTCAAGATGCGGAGGAACTCTGCGGTGTAGTCCCCCTCGTAACACAGCCTGGGGAATCGGGCAGCGAACACCTTGGACCAACGGCGGTTTATGCATACAAAAGAGCTTCTTCGACGTTTGTAATGGGTATCAGCCATAATATGGAATCTCCAGCTTACCCGCGACGAAGTAGAGCATCGCGATGTGGTACTCGGTGGAGCGATAGCCGCGGGCCTTGCGTTTCGTCGCCGAGAACAAACTGTTGAGCCCTTCCCAAAACGCCGTCGTCAACCCTTGCGTCCAATGCCCCAAGATTCCTTCCAAGTGCCGCCGCACCTTGTCGGCCGCTTTCCGCATCGGCTCCAGCAGTCCCGACGTCAAGGCGTCCGCCTCGGCTCGCACCCAGCGACACCAAGATTGGAAGCGGTCGCGCGCTGGCGCTACCGTCCCAGACCTATACGCTTCTTGCAGTTCCCAGCGCATCGCATACGCCAGACCGGTCACCAACGGCTTGTCTTTCAATTGCGACCAGCGCTCCTGTTCTTTGGCCGTCCACCGCTCCGGGTTCTTGCGCCACAACCAACTGGTCCGTTCCAACTGCTCCCGCGCCAGGGCGTCTTGGCGCGTTTCTTTGCGCCGCACTTCTTCCACCGCCTGGACGACCTGGGTGACCACGTGAAATTTGTCGAACACAACTACCGCGTTGCCGAAGTTCTCCCGCACGCCTTTCTGATAGGCTGGACTCATGTCGAGGGCAATTTGCGTGATGGCCTTCGGATGCCCGTTATGCTGGCCCAATTGCTCGGAAAAGCGCGCCCAGACCGTGGCATCGTTGCCCTCCACCGCCAGCAACACGCGCTTGGCCACCAGATCCACAAACACCGTGAGGGAGTTGTGCCCCTTCTTGCGGTTCATCTCATCGGCCCCCACCCAAACCACATTTTCCCAGCTCAACTCCACCCACGCCGCGTCCACATGGGCAAAGAGCGCCCGCCACAACTCTGGTCCGTCTCCCCCAGAATCTCGCCCGCCTTCTTGACCGGCATCTCCCGCATCAGGGTCAGCGCGAACGCCTCAAACTCCTGCGTCAGCCCGCGACTGCGCCCCTCCCACGCTGCCCGCACCGTGTAAATCTTCTGGCACGCTTTGCATTGTCCACGCGGCAGCGCACAGACAATCTCCGATTCCCACTGACACACGTTGAGATGCCGCCAGCGCCGCTCGGGCGCGTGATCGTAGCCGACCACCGACTTGGCGTTGCAATGCGGACAACTCTGCGTCTGCCACAACGCGGGCAGATCCTCCACGCGGATCAGCACCTGGCTCGCTTTCGCAACATAGTCCACGGCGCTCACGCGCCACTCATCACCCAGCAGCAATATCTGTTGTAAGACTTTCTCAGGAATCATAAATGCCCGACATCCAACCCAATCCTTTTACCCATTACAAACGTCGGGGAACCACACAAAAGACTTGATCATAAACACCTCGTTATGAGGACACAGCAATTCTTGCTATGCGCCGGCCGGCCGGGCCACATTTGAACTCATGGGCAATGGTGCGGCGCAATCCCTCCTCCAGCGTAAACGGCCGCACGAACCCCCGTCGCGCCACCCGCTCGGCCGCCACCGTGGTTTCAGCGCAGAATTTCCGGACGCGGATAGAACTGACCGGCAGTTTCCGGCCCGAAACCCGGGCTACCAGGTCCGCAGCGTAGCCCAATCCCAAGGCTATGGGGTAAGGCAGCGAAAGCCGGCTCAGCAACCCGTCCTGGCAGCCAATCTCGGCGCGCGCAATGGCTACGATCTCTCGCGTCGAAAGGTCCGGCTTGTCCGCGTAATTGTAGAGGTGAACGCCCGGGCCGTCCCCCAAGCAAGATACCAAGAACTCCACCACGTTGCCCACGTAGGCCATGGACTTGCGATTCTGCCCGCTGCCCATCATCACAAAGCGCCCTGCGGCGATCTGCCGCAGCAGATTATAGACGTTTCCCCGGTTTCCTTCGCCGAACGTGACGCAGAGCCGCAGAATCGTAGCCGACCGCTTGGCATCGGCCTGCGCCCACTGAGCAATCAACCTTTCCGCCTCTGCCTTGCTTTGCCCGTAACGGTTAAACGGGGCAGTCGGGAACGACTCGTCCGGACTCCGAGCGTTGAGGGGGTAAACCGCGACCGAGCTGGTAAAGACAACCTGCCGACATCTACTGCGTTCAGCAGCCGCCAACACATTCCTCGTCCCCACGACGTTGACCTCGTCGTAAAGTGACGCGGGGGTCACGTCGTCGCGGTGTTCGGCCGCAAGATGGAAGATGACATCCGCTCCCGCGCACGCTCGGACCACCTCCTCGGCTCTGCGCACGTCTGCCTGGATTGTGAGGCCCGCTAACGCCGGATTAATCGTCTTGTCGAAGACACGCACGACGTGGCCCTCTTGAAGCAGCCGGTTCGTCAGCCGACTACCAATGAAACCGCTTCCGCCAGTGACCAGAAGATTCATTACTATGCCCGCTGTTGGTAGGAGTCCACCAGGGCCGTGTACATCTGCAGCACTTTGGAAAAACTGTATTCCGTCTGCACAACCCGACGGGCATTTCGGCCGTACTCCGCCACCAGATCAGGCTGCCGGGACAGAGTCGCGATGATGGCCGACAACTCCGATGCCGATCCCGGATTAACGCGCCAGCCGACTTTGTGCTCAGCAATCAGGCGACCAATCTCCGAGTCCGCTTCTACAAGCGCTATCACCGGCTTGCCCGCCGCCAGCAAGTTGTAGCTGCGGCTGGGGACCGAGATACCGGACATTGACGGGATGAGAGACACAAGCCCAACATCGCAAACAGCCAGGAACTTCGCTTGCTCCGTGCGCGGAAACTGACCGAGCAGCGTGATATTCGGCAGCGAGCGGGCGGCAACCTCTCGCTCTAACCATGCGCGTTTGAAGCCCGATCCCACGACCAAAAAGCGAACCGCGCTGTCGTGTTTGAGCATCTCAGCAGACGCCACAATGGTCTCCAAGTCCTGAACGCGCCCCAGATTCCCGGCGAAAAGTATCACGAAATGGTCTGAGAAGTTGAGACCATTTAGCGCTTCCTGCTTGCCAGGTGGCAGATCAAGCAACTCATCCTCGCCCCAGTTAGGGATAACTGCGATCTTGTGATTGTCAGCGAACACGGCTTTATAGTCGGCCAGTAACCTGGCCTTCATGTCCCGCCCCAGCACCACCACGGTGCTAGCGCGCGCCAGCACCTGAGCATTCAACCACTCCAAAAGGCGGTACGGCGTGCTGGCCGATGACACGATGCCCGCTGCGGCCAGCACTTGCGGGTACAGGTCTTCAATCCGCAGAATCAGCCGAGCCCACTTCAGGAGGCTGACCAACCAACACACCGCTGGCAGTACAGGTGGATTAGTACCGACGACCAGCAAGTCTGCATCCGTTGTGTCTCGCATCAAATTCACAAAAACGGAAGCACAAAGACTCCAAATATTGATAGCTCTGAGAGAGACACGACGGCGGTCGAAGCGTGTGCTAAAACAGCGGGTGATCTGCACCCCGTTTCGGGTCTCTTTCCATGCACAGCGCAAATGCCGTTGGTGGTACGTAGGCTGCGCGCAATAGACATGGACTTGAAACTGCCGCGCGAGGCCTTCAGCAATCTTCGTGATGAAAAAGGCCGTGGCAGCGTCCTCCGGGTAATATAGTTCCGATACGACAAGTACCCGCAAAGGATGCTTCTTCTCAGATGTTTTCCCAGGGTCACCCATCTGGAGATGAGAATGCACGTCCACTGCTTTGAGCATCCAGCACAGCAGTGCCGCTGGCCACCGGTATATCCCTGGCGAATGCATCAACCATGCTACTTAAAACCCGACCTAGGCTTACGCTGTGTGGTAGCCAACGCCTGCCAGCATGTGCGCCAATGACCACGACTTTGCCTTGCCACGAATCGCAGAGTGCTCAATAGCCACGCCCCTAGCGCGAATCCACCTGCGTGACTGGTGACGGGTAACGTCTTAACCTGGATCGGCCGTTCGTGCTGCCGCACGGACTTCCCTGTCAGCCACAGGAGTTCTGGACAACGCAATCAACAAAGCCCGAATGTGCCTCCGCCCTCCAGTCGTAGCACAGGCATCGTGCCTGTGGACGTAGAGCTGGTTTCCAGCCTGCGAAACGTTCGTAGTTCAGCCTTCAAGGCCGCCGGGGCGCGGCGCAGCCCAAACCCAAAATCCGAATGACGAAGCCCCGGACGAAGACAACGGAATTTGGGGCAGAAGTGCGGGGAAAGGCCGAAATCCAAATGACGAATGACGAAACGAGGCCAAATGCTCGGCCACTCCCGGAGGTGCCGCCGTCTAAGGCATCTCGGCATTCGGCATTGGAGCTTATTTGGTCATTCGTCATTTGAACTTTGGATTCCAGCCAGCTCATTTCCCTGCCCCTCATTTTCCTGTCATTGGGGCCTATTCTGGCATTCGTCATTTGAACTTGGGATTTCAACCAAGTCATTTCCCTGCCCGCCATTTTTCTGCCTTGGGGCTTTTCCGACATTTGGTATCTGGGCTTTGGATTTCCTTCTGCACTCTCTTTCTGCCCCCCATCTTTCTGCCATCTCCCGCCCCCGCGGCCAAATGTTGCGCAGCCAATGTGTGCCACATTGGCACTGCCACTTCTGACCCGCCCATTCTGCCTTTCTGCCCTGCGGCCCGACCCTGCCAAGCGTGCCGCGACCGCGCCTCTTTCACCTGTCGGGCAATCCGTCACCCCCTTGCGGCATGCCGCCGCACTGGCGCGCAGACCCACCCCTTGACGCAAGGCATATTACCATGGCCGATGGCAAGCCACTGCTCCTGAGCGTGTTGCGACTCAAAGGTGACAGGCGGTCCCCAATCCGCGCGATGTGGGGAACGTGAGGTGCCGACCATGTCGCTGCGCGCGCAAGGCACGCACCGACAGGTGCGGACTCGGCACCCGTCGGCGCAAGGCACGCACCTGCAGGTGCAAGGTCGGCGCCGACACGTGCGGAGCAGGCGCCTGCAGGTGCCGACTTGGCGCCTGCGCGTGCGTGGCACGCACCAACAGGTGCAACGTCCGCACCTGCGCGTGCAAGGCAGGTACCGAGCGGTGCAAGGTCGGCACCGACAGGTGCGAGCTTGACACCACCAGGCGCCGACCAAACCGCCGACCACCCACACTTGGCCGCAACAGCCGGCAACCACTCGCGACAATCTGACACACCGCCGCTAACTCCTAACTTCTAGTTCCTAACCCCTAACTTCTGCCTTCTACCTCCCATCTCCTAGCTTCTAGCTCCTAGCTTCTAGCTCCTAACTTCTATCTCCTAACTTCTGCCTCCTGCCCCCCCCTGCCCCCCTCCCCCACCCTCTCCACCATGGCCCGGTACACATCTTGCGCGTCCCGACGTCGGACCAGGGCATGACCGCGCGCGACAAGGTCCGCCTGCAGGGCCGCGTCGCCGAGCAGCCGGGTCAGTTTGTCCGCAAAATCCGCCGGGGAAAGGGGGTCAAAGAATACCGCTGCGTCCTCGCACACCTCGTGGGCGTAGGGTCGGTCTGCGGCCAACACTGGCGTGCCGGCGCGCATTGCCTCCAACATTGGCAGCCCTACCGTCTCGGTCAGGGACGGCATGACCAACACCGAGGCGGCGCGGTAGGCGGCGTGTAACTCTGCCTTGGGCAAATGGCCCAGCCCCACAGCCCCGCTCCTTCTGCACAGCCCCGACGACTCTGGCAGGGTGACCAGCCATTTGGGCCGCACGGCCGGCGGAACGAGCTGCAATCCACGAGCAACGACAATGAGGTTTTTGTGCGGCGACTCGCTCCCGGCGTACAGGAGGATTCCGTTTCTGGCATCCGCCAGCACGGCTCTCAGCTTGGGGAAATCACGCGGCGGTGGCAGCAGCGGCGCGCCGGGCAAGAAGACCGAGATACGCTCCAGTGGCAGACCAAAGGCTCTGACCAGCGTTTGGCGCATCACGTCTGTTTGGACCAGCACGTGGTCCGCAGCCTTCGTGGATCGCCTCGTTACCCACCCGATGACAGCCATGCGCAACCGCATCGGTTGCGGAAACCGCCTAAGTGCCTCCCGTGAGTACGGTACTGGCTGCTGCACGAAGACCAGCGAGGCAAACCGGCGGTCTGGCCGCACAGTGCCAATGCCGTTGAAGCCCAAGAGGACATCAGGGTTCAAGCGACTTGCGGCGCGGTCCAACCCTTGCAAGGCCCAGAGCAGCCGCCCTACGGAGCTTTCGGCCTTTGGAACGTCCACCACCTGCAACTTGGGCGAAGCCGGCATCTCAAACTGCCGTCGCGCCGCCGGCGACGCCAACACCGTGACACGGCTGATGCGGTCGAACGCCAAGGCAGCTTGCAGAATCTCCAGAAGCACAACCGCGCTGCCCCCGCTCTTCGTCCCCAACGCGTCAATAACAAGTTTCAATTAAACTTGTAGCATAAGCATCCATCCCCCGGTGTATTGGCAACCTTCCGGGCTCTCGTTCTTCTGACATCTTACGTTCCTCCGCCTCTTTAATGGGTAGGGCCGCGGGATGAAAGGAGGAGTCGCGCGGCTGGCGAGCCTCAAGCTCGCGCCCCGCTGCAGTCGAACAACCACCACGTTCCAGCAATCCCCCCATTATGAGAAGCTCATAGCCCTCCCGGTTACCCTAGCTCTCGAACCCTTGGCGGTTTCGCAACCGGTCGGCCGAGAGAACACGCCTCGTTACCCACTAAGAACCCGGAACACCCCCCAGACAAAGATTTGGCTAAAGCCGTATTCAGGTGGATATGCCGCGCGCAGCAACTCTCGTAGGTGGGTGACGCCACCGCCGACGCCGCGAATGTTGGAGGCGTCAAGGGCTAGGCGCATGGATGGCAGTTTCAGTCATTGCAACGTTTGTATGAAGCGCGAATCGCATCCATTGCCTCACACACCAAGATATATTGATACAGTGGACGCCAATACAGCAATGGATAGCGATCAGTTACCTGCGCCACACGGATCATCAACGATTGAACAGAGCGCCTCGCAATAATCCTAACAATTAACTTGGCTAAAACCCGAGCAAAGTTATCATATCGGCTATCAATGGGCGATAAGAACCAATGGCCATATTTCTGGAGAAACGCGGGATAACGGGCATAGATACTTCGGTAATCATATTCATAGAATCTCCGAAAAGACCCCAGGGTTTGCTCAATGGACAAGATTATTTCAGAATAATGATAAACGAGCGCCTTACTTTCGTAAACCAAAGGGATCCCCTTCAAATAAAGACGCCATGCCAGGTCACCATCTTGCCCACGCCGCCTCCTCTCATCAAACATACCTACCATTATGAAAACCTGCCGACAAAGCGATGTGTTTCCTCCAGCCAAACGCTGGGGAGGAAGTCTGCCATTCTGCTCCAATATTTCGTTCTTCCTATAATTGGCATTGGCAAATCGAACCCAGTTACTTTGCTTTTCCCATTCAGTAGGATAGAGTACCAACCCAGTAACCGAGACGACAGTCTTTTCTAATCTATGCCGACTCAGATGGGCTTCCAACCATTCTGGGACTGGACGAATATCGTCGTCTGTAAATACAATCACATCTCCACGAGCAATCTTGGCGCCGGTATTACAAGCGGCGGCCCTGAAGCGATTAGTATGATGCCGCTCGTAACGCAAACACATCCCGGAGTGAGCTGAAACGAAATCCGAGACACTCCTCTCTGTATCATCCGTCGAACAATCATCCACAACGATGACTTCGTATTGTTCTGAGCTTAAAGTTTGGTGGGATAACGCCTCAAGCGTCTTCGTGAGAGACTTGGCTCTATTGTAGGTAGGGATGATGACACTAATCTCAGGAGCGCTTGACATATCCCCGAATCCTAGCAACTACCTCGTAGTATCCATACAACTTGCGACGGAACGACTGTACAGTGTCGAAACGATCAATATTAATTCTTGGCAACTCCAGGAGAGTGCTACTGGGATCAAGGGGTAACCCCTCTTGAGTAAATGCGCTAATATATCCTATATTCCTAAGAATCTGCATCGTCGTCTTTGTATAGGCTCCTTTGCGTCCGTAAGGATAAGAAAAACTAGCAATTGGATGCCCAATGGCGTCTTCCAGAATCTGCTTTGAGAGCAATGCTTCTTGATAAAACTTATCCGCTGGGATAGCACCACATAAAGGATGAGAGTGAGAATGCGAACCAATCTCAAAACCAGCTGCCTGCATCTCTCTCAAATCATCGCTACTCAAGAACAGGCGTTCGTGATTCATGAATCTCGCGCATTTTCTCTGTCTATGAACAAAGGAGGAAACTATGAAGAATGTTGCAGTCATTCCATTCTGCACTAAGAGATCAGCAACAATCTCGCGGTGGCAAACATAACCATCATCAAAAGTAAGCAACACAAGATTGTCATCTTGCAACACGGCGGGCCACCTCTCTACCAGATCATTTGCGCGAATTGTCTGACGACCCTCCTCCGTTAGTGTTGTGAGAAAGTCCTTGAATTGCTGGGGAGTAATCGAGAAAATATCATCGGCTACCCTATCAATACCGTGAAAGGTCAAGATCCGAACTTTCCGTGCCGTCCGCGCCATCCAAGCCCAAGCGCCTGCTAGGGTATTGATACTTTTTATCTTGAAGACACTTGCATTCATCAGTATGTGCGCCCATGTAGACAATAATGCACCGCATCCAGAAAGCCCTGCGTCATACGTTCCACATTATATTTTTCGTCAATGATTTTTTTAAGGTTGTGTGAAAGCATGCAACGCAAGTCTGGCTCGCGAATCAGCCGGAGAATTGCATTTGCAAACGCGTCAATATCCTCAGCCGGCGACCACAGTCCTGTGTGATTGTGCACCACAATCTCTTGTTCAGGCCCATGACTATGCGGAAGATCTCCCAGGATCAAGGGGGTACCATATACAGCAGCATGCTGGATCGCCAAACCAGCAAAAGCAGGTAATACAACCACAACACTGGTCATCAGATACTTGGCTAACAACTCTTCTTCATAAACCGCACCCAGAAAGCGAATCTGACCAGATATTCCTAGATGGTGTGCCTGTGCCTCTAAACGCTCTCGCTCAGGTCCATCGCCGATAATTATGCCAATAATAGTCGGTTCCAAGGCGACAGTTTTTTTCACTATATCCAAAAACAGCCACGGCTTTTTCTCAGGAATGAGTCTTCCCAGAAACGTGACGATTTTCCGGCCAGCCAAACCATGGGAACTCAGAAAAGCATCTAAATCGCTCAAGGACAAACTATCTCGAATACGGATTTGCTCATCCGTGTTTAGCGCGTTGTAAGCGACAAAGAGTTTTTCAGATGGAATGCCTTTTTTGATCCAATAATTCTTTACGCTATCCGTGTAGTACAAAGCAGCAGTCGCCAAGGAGGTCAGCCAGTAGCGGAGCGTATCGCGCAGCCAACTTGGGGGACGTGAGATCCCTTGCCCCCAAAGGCAGACGGGAATACCTACCCAATGTGACAAAAGACAGGACAACCAAATATCCGGACCTAATATGTCATTTGTAAGAATTACTACGTCATAATCACGACGGAGCATTGCAGAGATGCAGCCTCCACGAAACCTCACTGCGTTTCGCGTTCCAGGGATCGCAACCTCGTAAGATCTAAGTGACCGAAAACCAATGTCTCGCGCATCAAGTGGCCTAATATGGCTACCACGAGGCCGTTCTCCACAGTGAAACGTGAAGTCCAAATGACGAATCTGTACAAGCCGCGAGAACACCCCATAACGATAAGCGGGATAATATGCGCCAAATACACCTACCTTGTGCTTCCTTTGCCGAATTGAATCCGTCACTAGCAAATATTCCCCATGTTGTCTTACCTAGCCAAGCGCCGTCTGAGCCAGCTCTGCAAGGAGCGCTGCAACAACCTTAAGCTGCGCTGAACAGATTCCGCCAGATATGTGTCAGGATGAACAACCACTAGGGGCCAAGAACAACCTTCCCTTTCTTCTGATGCGATCTTCACATCCTGTAAGCGGTTCGCTGACACAAATAGAAAGACATTCTGCTTGTACCAACTTGGGATCTTCTTGTTGCTCCAAATACGTCTTCGAATACAATCAAAGCCGACATACCCGCGAGTGTGGAAAAGCCGAATCCAATAATCCGGCCATTGCTCGTTAGCATGATGGGCGCCACCTTGTAGGGGTATGGCCGCTGAAAAGAGCACAAAATCGGAAAGGTTGCAGAGTGATTCTACGAATCCATCTGCGTTTTCCTTTGGCAAATGCTCAGCAACTTCAAGAGATAGGGCTAAATCAAATTTCCTATGAAGATTCAGCGGCTCTGACAAATCTGTTACCTGAAAATGTTCTTGCGGGATAGCTAGAAGATCTTTATCTACCCAGGAACCATCGAGTCCCCGAATATCCATTATTCCCTTGTCCCGCAATACCTTTAGCCAAGTCCCAACCCCACATCCAACATCGATCGCTGAGTTAGGGAATGGAATTACATCCAGCAATAGTGATAGGATCACAGTTGCGGCGTATTCAGTTTGTTCATGCCTATGATCGTAGAAAGATCTAGTGTATTCTCGATTCTTCATTCTCAATTATGCCTCGGAAAGCATTCGGCCCAATCGTGCCCATGAAATCAAGAGTTTTTGAGCCGTGACCTTGACTGGGCACGCCCTCACCTCCCCACCTGCTCGCTGCAAGAGCCGCACCAACATCGCCAACTTACCCAATCCGTAATGATATCGCAGGGAAAGTTCCAAGCGACGAAGAGATCGCCGCCAACGAGTAGGTACTATGATTCCATCCTCGGCAAACCGCCAATCCGCGTCCGCTATCGTGGGCAAACTATGGCGCAAGCCATGTGCGCGCGCCATCATGTGACGCTCCTCGCCATAAAACACTTGGTGCTTGCCGTTGGCAACGTGCTGATAATTGTGATGCTGGTGAACATTGACCACCGCGAGCGTTGCATCTATAACAGGGATACGCTGGCGAAAACAATAATGGAGCAATGCCTGGTCGCACATCCCGCGCCCCATAAACACGGGTGGAAGGTCCTGCCACATCCCGCGCACAAAACCAAAAGAGCCAAGGGCTTCCAAACATTTCGTTAGGTGTATGAGGCGTGGGAGGTCAGCAGGATACGGCGGTGGCGACAGGAAGCACGCTTGGCAGTACCGCCGCATAAACGGCCTTGCCCCTCCGGCTTTGCCGGGCAGTCCGGACAGTTCAACGGATTCGTAGCCTGATCGCCGTCCCTGCTCGGCCAATGGACCGCCAGCCAGTCTAGCCAGAAATCCCGCGCGCCTTGGGCATAGACCAGCCCAATCTGCTCCTGCTTGAGCTAACCGCTCAAGAAGCCGGCCTGTCGTCTGGAGCCGGCCGCCGGCACGCGCAGGGCACCAACACCCGCGAGCTGTGCGCCCATGCGTCACCCCGCTCTTCACCTTATCTTGCTCTCGTACCCATGCGCAAGTCAGAGGACCGTGTTTCACCACAACCGCTTCTAGCACCTCTTAGGTACCGCACGCAGTCCGCCAGAACACATGCCCAGCGCTCGGGCGTGTAGTACGAGACAATCTCAGCAGACGCCCGCCCCATCGCGGCCAAGTCCAACACCCCTCCCGAGACCAAGTGCATCTGCAGAATCAGCGTGTCGGCGTCACGCGGCTCAAACACATAGCCGTTGATTCCCCGGTGCACAAGTTCCGGCACACACCCACAACGGTCGCTTACCAGCACCGGCAGTCCAGCGGCCTCAGCCTCATTGACCACCAGACCCCACGTCTCCGACAAGCTCGGCAAAATGAGACATGATCCAAGTCCGTAAAACATCGGGGTCTGCTCGTGCCGCTTCATGCCTGCAAACATTACGTCCGGAAGCCTCTGCCCGCTCACCTTCTCCCGCAATGCGCTTTCCAGGGACCCTGTCCCCACAAACACAAGTCCCCATGACCCACCGCCTGCACGGTATCTCGCGTAGCACTCTAGCAAGAACTCGGGATTCTTCCACGGTTCCAATGCTCCGACGAACAGGAAAAACCGCTCCGGCAGCCCTAAACGAATCCTGAGCTCGGGATCGTGCTTCCTCGCTTGCTCGGCACCCTCTGCAAAGTGCTTATTATCAACAACGTTGAAGCACTTCCACAACTGGTATTGGCGAAACCCCAGCGACATAAAATAACTGCGCGACCGTTCCCCTCCGACGCACACAGCGTCGAAAAGACTTCTGACCAACCAGCCCTTAAGTGTTTCCTTCACAAAAAACCGGCGCCGGTCTGCGGCCCAGGTGACAGCCACAAGTACTGTCTTGCCGCCCTGGCGTTTTACAGACTTTGCAAGGTACCGGAGCGCAGACAAATTGTAGCCAGCAATTACCGCAATGGTAGGGCGCTCACGCTCGACATATTGCCTCACCGAAGCCTTTAGCATCCCCGCCGGCAAACGATCAATCGCTCCGTTCAGCAAAGTGTCGTGCCTGACGCCGTGCAACCATGCGCATCCCTGCCACCAGGGATACGCGTCTTCAGCGTCCGCCAATGATAGCGCAACGATCTCGGGAACTAGACGCGCCAAGCATTCCACCCGAGCGGCTAGCCGCGGCGTGATACGGCTATAACATATTAGCACCTTCATAACTTCACACTCTCGCCTCGCCTAACTGACAAAGGCAATGCACAGAACCCCGTGACGCGCCACTTGCCGTCGCTTGGGCAACAGCCGCCCTTGCGTGGCTAACGCCGGTCGCCTTACACTGACATTGTCTGCCCAGCCGAGGTGCCCATTGCCCTGGCTCGCCCGCTTTTGCTGCTTCCACTGCTGTCCTTACGGCCAAACCATCCCCAGAGCACCGCCTGCCGCTAGTGTTGCAACATGGATGCAAAATCGCAGTAGCACCACTGAGTGCTCACGCCATGGAGCCACTCCTTTCCCAGGCCGCGAGTAATTCTGGCACGTGAAACGGTGGAGGTCTCACGGCATTCTGGCCTTGCAGATATGCCAACGCCCTTGCGATCAGTGCGGCCCTGGGCATTTGCCAATGATAGCGGATCCGCATCTCTACCTGACGCAGTTTCCGATCGCGCCGTCCTGAATCCACGAGGCGGCCGTCCGGCATCAAACTCCAATCCGCGTCCGCAATTGTCGGCAAACTGCGACACAAGCCATGCGCGCGCGCCATGATCTCGCGCTCCGCGCCATGGAACACTTGCCGCTTGCCGCTGGCGACGTGCTGATAATCGTGATGCTGATGAACATTGACCACCACCAGCGTGGCATCTATAACAGGGATACGCTGGCGAAAACAATAATGGAGCAATGCCTGGTCGCACATCCCGCGCCCCATAAACACGGGTGGAAGGTCCTGCCACATCCCGCGCACAAAACCAAAATAATCCGCGCCCGTAGGTCCATGCGCAGTCAGATGCCCTTGCTGAAACAAAGTTGGTAATTGGGATATCCAATTTTGTTGTCGGGCGTCCAATCTGACTCCCTCTGCCAAATCCATCCGCTCACCCACAAGCAAAAACCGCTCAAAGCGGCGACGCGCGGATTGCATCGCACTCAACAGCGTCGCGTTCAGTAGAATATCGCAATTGGCATAGACAAGAAGATCGTGTCGGCTGTGTTGCATTGCCCAAGCCACCATCGCATTGAACGATGGCGCGCCTGATGGACTGGTTTCAATCTCTGGCACCAGTATAGCGTTGACCTCTGCTGCCGCCTGTGCCGCACCCTCCGGTGCGCCAAAGATGATCAGTTCAATGTCGTCACCCATGGCGCGCCAACTCCGCAGCGCGTTGAGCTGGTTCCATGCGTTGACGCCGGTGAAGGCTTTCGGACTGCAGAATACCGCAACCAAGCTGTGTGCCACTCAGGTCGCCCCCAAAGCAGTGTTCACAAAAACCGTGTTTGCTCCGGCATAAATCACCCTCCAGTCACTCCCCAGCACGCACGACTGCATCTCGCGCTCCGCCTCGCTTCTCGTCTCGGTCTGCACCAGCATCGTTGAACGCAACAGTGTAGTGGCACCTTCAAGTACTTGTTGGTCAAACCCCTCTGTGTCTATTTTTAGCAAGAATACACGGCTGGATCGAAGGTAAGGTAGCAAGTCATCCAAACGAATTATAGGTACCGGGTATGCTTGAGCCAAGCGGTCTTCCAATTTGTCTTGCACCAACGAACTGAATACTGGGTTCTCAGTTACATAGAATTCAAACACACCAGATTTATTCCCAGCCGCAACATTCATAACCCAATCGCGCGGTCTAAAAAGACGGACGACCTCAGCCAGCTCGTGGTTAGGCTCAATACATATACCCCGGTAGCCATTGCGATAAAATAAATACGTATCATTGATCACGGTCGGATGATTTGTACCCACATCAATGTAAACCCACTGCCGCCGGATTCCACCATGTCCTCGCAACCAGTCCCAAATAAGGCGGTCCTCTCCCCATTGAGAGTAGCTCTCTTTGGGGAACAGGACATCTCTAAGCCCGTATGCGCACGCATGCAGTCGGCGATAGAGCCTGCTTCGCCTTTTTAGCGCCCTACTGCATGGAGACATTCTGCATAACATGTTCTTCAGCACGCTTCTCATAACCACTGGCCTGGCTTGCTTATCCTGTCACCACACTCAACCACGCGGATTCGCAGCGCAGGATTCCCCGCTACAACTGTGCGGTCCTCCACGTTCTGCGTGACCACGCTCCCCGCGCCAATCACAGCGCCCTTGCCAATTGTTACGCCCTTGAGAATGATACTGTTCCCGCCAATGAACACATCATCGCCAATCTCAATGGGCTTGTGCGCGGCAGCGCGCGCATCTTCGGGCGAAGAGCGCACCGCAGGATCGAGTGCGTGAAAATCGGTATCGGCTATCATCACATTCGCGCCCATCACGCAACGGTTCCCAATCACCACTCGCTCCGCCGCGCAAATCGTCGCACCGCTCATCCGTACGCGCGCGCCGATGAAAAGTTCTGCGCCAGCGAACAACGTCCGCAGAATGACTGGATGATTGACCCCCAGGGCAGTCTGGCTCGAGCGCGAACACATCAGACATTTCTCCCCAATGCTTATCAAAGATCCCGTGGCCAGTGAGATAATGGGTTTACCCAGCCACAGAATGCCATCCCCTAATTTGATACCCTGGCGGCGCCAATGTAACTGCAAAACGAAGCGCACATACGAGTCCACCACGTACGACGGATACTTGCCAAGAGCGAGCAGGGACCGAAACTTCATTTCGCCTTGCCGTATTCACGCAGAACCTGCCGATAAATCTCAATCTGGTTCCGCACGATCCGCTCGGGGTCATTCCTCACCAGCGCGGTCTCCCTTGCGCGCTTGCCGATGCGTTCTGCCAGCGTGTGGTCAGTCAACAAGCGTTTGGTTCGTCCGGGTTCCCAAATGGGTAAAGAGGCGTGATCTCTCGGCCGACCGCTTGCCAAGCCGCCAAGGGTTTGAGAGCCATGGTAACCAGGATAGCCATAAGCTGCTCATAATGAAGGACTTGTTGAAACATGGCCGGTGTTCGACCGCAGCGGGGCGCGAGCTTGAGGCACGCCAAATGCCCCGCTGCTGCTCTTATCCTGCGGCCCTGCCCATCAAGAAGCCGGAAGAACCCGCTCTTCACCAGCCTGCTACAGTTTGCAGTCCCAGACGGCCTCAATGACACGCTCTTGTTCCTCAGCCCTCATTGAACTGTAAAACGGAAGTCGCAAAAGTCGATCAGCAGTGCTCTCCGCAACCGGGCAGTCCCCTACCCGCCCCCCCCAACGTCTTCCGAATGCCGACAGATGAAGCGGCAGGTAATGAAAAACTGCATGAATACCCCGCATCCGTAGATGACGAACCAATCGCTCCCGTGCATCGAGTGAGGGCAATACCATATAGAACAGATGATACGCCTGCTCACAGTGCGGCGGAACAGTCGGTAGCTTGACCCCGCACTGAGAAGCCCAGCCGCGTAACTCCTGCTCGTATGTCTCCCAAATCCGACGGCGCCGACACTGTATTGTTTGCCATACTTCGAGCTGCCCCCAAAGAAATGCCGCCAACACGTCGCTCACCACGTAGCTGGACCCTATGTCTACCCATGAGTATTTGTCGACCTCGCCTCGGAAGAACCGGCTCCGATCCGTCCCCTTCTCCCGGATTATTTCCGCTCGCCCGATCATACTCCTGTCATTAATCAACAATGCACCGCCTTCACCGCAGGTTATATTCTTTGTGGCATGAAAGCTCTGGGTCGCTAGGCAACCAATGCTCCCTAGGGAACGACCTTTGTACTTCCCGAATAGCCCATGAGCGTTATCCTCAACTACTGCGATACGGTGCTTATGTGCAATGTCAACTATGCAATCCATTTCGCACGCTACTCCTGCGTAATGAACCGGGACCACCGCCTTCGTTTGAGGCGTTACAAGGGCCTCAAGCTTTGCCTCGTCCAGATTCAGTGTGTCCGCTCGTATGTCACAAAACACCGGCCTTGCACCGCGAAGCACAAAGGCATTGGCCGTTGACACAAACGTAAACGACGGTACGATGACTTCATCCCCAGGCTGTACCTGTAAGAGAAGTGCACACATCTCCAACGCGTGCGTACAGGACGTTGTTAGCAGGGCCTTCGGGACGCCAAGCGTCTGCTCTAGCAGTACCTGGCACCTCCTAGAGAAGCACCCATCCCCGCCAATCTGCCCACTAGCCACGGCCTCTGCTACGTATTGCAGCTCTTTTCCAGCGAGCGAGGATCGATTGAACGGGATTGCGCAGGCACTCGCCATAGAATGACTACCTTGGCTCGAGGTTCCAGTGGTGGTACCACAACTGCACTGCCTTGGTCGTAAAGCCCGCACGCTGGTACAGGCGCTGGGCACGGAGGTTCCGGCCCTGAGTTGTCACTGCCACCGCCAGCACGCCTCTGTTCTGAAACCAGGCCAGACTGGCATTCAGTAGCCGCTCACCCCACCCGCACCCCTGCCTCTCCGGGCTGACCCCCAGCAGTCCTATGGTGCCTTGCGACGGCCCAACAACATGGCATGTCACATAGCCGATCGCTTCCCCAGCCAGGACCGCAACCAAAGTGGCATCAGCATGGCCGCGACAACTCCGCTCAATCCATGCCTCATACAACGCCGCGGCGCGTTCGCGGTTGAAATTCGTGTCGTTGTAGAAGCGGCTTTCCGTATGGCACTCACGTGCGATCAACCGCAGCCGTGGTATGTCGGTCGCCTCTGCAGGCCGAACGTGTGCGCTAAGCGGAGCAACTGGCCCACCTAGCTGCAACCTTTTTTGAAGCGTGACACGCACATCGACAAGATGGAAGCCGCTCTTCTCAGCCACCGCAATGCTCTCATCATCGCCACAGTCACACAAAAAGTACAAACATTCAATACCTTGTTGCTTGCTCCACTGAAGGATACGCCTTGCCGCTACGCACGTAAGCCTTTGGGCAGTCACTCTGGCTATGCGCCGACCAAAAAACTCCGTGTCCCAAGTCAGGGGTTGGCACAACGCCGAAGTCGTCAGACGATTACCCTTTGCCTCTTTCATTTCACCGAGCGTTGCACAACACCGTGTGATAGAGGGCAACGTACTTTGCCGCGACGGCACGCGGTGAGCAATAGGAAAGCGCGACCTCGCGACAGCGTCTTCTCATTCTGGCCCGCTCCTGTTCAGGTAGCATTATAATTTGCTCGACGGCATGGGACAGGGCCAATGCGTCGCCAAGGTCGCCGACACGCCCCACGTCTTGGCGCGGGATCAAATCCGCTGCATAACCCACTGGAAAGGCAGCCACTGGTGTGCCGCAGGAAAGTGCTTCAAGCACCATCATCGGCCCGGAGTCTGCCAGACTCGAACTAAGAAGTACATCGGCAGCTTGGTATGCTAACGCCAATGAGCGCTCGTCGCGAAGCAGGCCAAGGTACTGCACAGGGACACTCCGTGGCAGCAACCCCGGTGACCAGCCGCCCCCCGCAATAACCAGCAGCAACCGAGACCTTAGGTCGGGGCGCCGAGCGAGCAAGAGTTCGACTGCCTGTGCACCGATTGAAATCCCCTTCCTCTTGTCAAGCAGGTTCGTGGCTCCACACAGTACAATCTGTCGCCCCAAGGGCAGCCCTAGTGCCACACGCGCTGTTTCTGCCCTCAGCGGCTTGAAATGCTCGGTGTCGACCGGAACTGGGATTTTCTCGATGAAAGCTGATCCAAGCATTTGGCTTTCTCGCGCCAGGGCCTCATCGCCCGCGCAGCATGCAACAACTCCGAGGCGCAAACCCCGCAAATTCTGGCGCTTCCGCCGGAATGTCCGCCACGACACGTCCAGCCACCACCTCGACCTCAAGGCAGGGCAGTAGCCACAGCGGCGCGCAAGCCGTTCGCATCCCAGCGCATAATGGCAACCACCCGTAAGGGGAGCATGGTCCATCATGGTCCACACAACCGGACAATTGTTGAGCCTGGCCATCATCCTCAACTGTCGCGTCGTCACAAATCCCGCCGCCATCCCAACCTGTATGATATCCGCGCCCTTTACAAACCCCAAAAGCACCCTGCTCGGCGCACCTAGTACGTCCCCCGAGAATGTTCCTGATGGCTTTAGAATGACAGTTCTAGCAGCCGCCAGCGTCTGCATCACCAGCCTCCATGCCCTCACAAGTCGACTTCTTCCAGCCAGACACGTTGCTCCTACGTGGGCCCCCTCCTGAAACCAGACGCCGAGCCGGCACTCCACGCCCGCCTGCTGCAAGGCCTTCAGCAAGCGTATGGCCGCTGATCCGCCACCGGCGTAATCAGAAGCGTTCAGCATCGCCACCTTTAGAGCCACGTTGACCTTCGCCTTGCTCATCGCTACAGCCAGTGCCGGATTGTATCGCCCAGACGCTGCACTTCGTCCACAAGCCGGTGGTCTCGAAGGCAGCGTCGCTGCCCAGCCGTGGCTATGGCCTCCCGCTGTGCCGGGTGACCCAGTAGGTACATCACCTTCTCAACAAGCTCCTCGCAACACTTGTAAACCACGACCTCCCGGTCCGGTTCAAAATACTTCTGAAGATTCTCCTTCCAATCGGTCACCAGGCACGTTCCTACACCCGTTGCCTCAAACAGGCGCATATTCCCTGCCTCCATCCGAGCAGAGTCGATATGCACATTCAGGGACACCAACGAATCCCTCAACGCTTGATACATGCGCAAGCCATACACAGGCGCCTGGTTCACGCGCTCTAGCCTCCTTAATGCCGGGCGAAGCCGGCACAAAGCGAAACTGGTACTCAGATCGGCACGCCTCCAGCAGCCACAAAGCCTGCGAAACCACTCCCAAGGCCCCTGGCGCTCACCGTACCAAACCAGCGGCAAGCGCCTAGCCGCACTTCCAAGAGTTTCAATGCGTGTCCAGTGCGCGTTCCCCGTCACGTTCATAGAGCCGATAAAGCTTACAGGCACAACCGGTCCGCGCGCCGGCAAACGATCCAAAATGCCGCTTTCAAATGCCCTCTTAAAATAATAGCCCCGGAGGCCGTTCTGCGAATAATACCGAGCCGTATTCTCCAGACACGCCAACACGAAGTCGAAGCCCCTCATTGCATCGACATGCTCACCGGCCAGACCATCATAGCTACCGATGAGCTTGACGCACCGGAACGTCTGCTTCACGTAGCGCGCAAATCTTCCGTCGAATGCACCATCAACCAAAACAACAACCGCCGGCTGGTAATATGCAATCTGCGCGCACAATATGTCGGATCGCCAAGCGCTGTCCTGGACTCTGTGGCCATGCTCACGTGCCCAAGCCCGCTGCAGTGGTTCCGCATTTGATACCGCGACCTGAACCTCAAACGCGCCCATGGCTTCCAAATGCGTCTTCCAAAAATCCGCCCAGCCAAAGCACTCGTACATGAGAGCCGCCAGCTGCTTCTCGTACGACTCCCCTATGAGGCGCGGCTCCCTCTTGTAAAACTGCCTCAAGAAGCCCGGGTAGTAGGCAGTGGCGTGCAGTAGCTGAGTGGTACTCATATTGGCGCCATTTCGACATGCCTGCGCGAGCGCGGCTGCAGAGCCGCCCCATAGGGGCCAGGCCGCCAAAGGCACCTGCTGCAGCAATCGCGACGCCCCATCCTGTCAGCACCGCTCGTCATTGTTTTCACAACCTGCTAGTCTGACGGCGTCTCCCATGCGCGACGCCGGCCCCGCCTAGCACTGGCCTGCTCGCCAGTGCTCTGCGCATCTTTCCGACGGAACGGTCTCGTAGCTCGGTGCGCCGGCCTCCCCTGCCACCACGCGAGTCCTATTGGCATTAACAAGGCCGTCCAAAAACTACCCGTGTAAATGTTCAAGGAGAACTGCTGTGCCACAAGCTGCAACACGATCACGCCTCCGAGCCATGCGACTTCGACGTCATGCGTCACACGGTAGCACCGCCACAGAGCACCCAAGGAAAAGCTCAGGAAAACGAGACAGAAGGCTAGACCACAAATACCATAATCTTGGAGAAACTCTAAGAACAAGTTGTGTGCATACGTGGCCCCCGGGCCTCTTCCGACCAGTGAGAGACCGCGCATTATATCCTCGATAACCAGCGCGTACAGCGCACCACGCTCCGTATCGTCAACAAACAGTCGCGTTTTCGCCAGAAGCTCCCCACGCATCGTCAGAGCGTACCCTACCAGCACAAGTGCCGCGACGACGATACCTGCTTGGCGCGTCCCAATATGCCTTCTCACTCCTAGCAAGAATACCGTGAGAGCGACAGCAAACGCAAGCGTAGGGCCTCGCGAGCCTGCACCAAGACCCAATCCTAGCGGCACGATGGAAAGCGCGAGCGCAAGTCCTCTGAGCCACAGCCGCCTCTCTAGCAGCACCGTCGCGACGCAAATTAACGCCAAAGTAAAATACGCCCGCGGCAGTGCAACCACATTCGCCGGAGATACATCTGCACCGATGCGCACCTCACCTGACGCCTCGTGCAGCTGCGCCAAGAGCTCTGGCACCCGCGTCAACAGCATTGCATTGAACGCTGCCGTGATAACCAAAAGAGCGTAGCGCATCTGCCTGAGTTCACCAGGCGCGACCTGCGATGCTAGCGCAGCGCCTGCGAAAATCGTTACCAGCGCACCACGGTCGGGCCAATACTCCTTCGGGCCGATGGCCAGCACGCAAATGCAGACCCAGCCCGTCAGGACCATGAACGGCGACATCAGAAGAAAATAGCGACTGTCCGCGCGACTGAGCAACCAATACAGCACTGCCAGTGGTGTGATGCAGAGGACCCCATAATTCACGATTCTGTCCGACCACGTCTCCATGGCCACCACAGCTAACATGGGGCCCCGCGCAAAGGTAAGGAGAACTGCGACACCAGCCAGGACCGCACACCGCAAAGCCTTTGCGGACAGTCCTGTGCCTCGCGTACGGCTCGGCGTCTCACCAATAACAGCCATTCTCGATGATATCCTTGCCTCCAGGGGTCTCCTGGGCAAGCGGCCTTACCCAATGTTCATTTACGAATTTAGATACAACGGGATGCTTGTCTATCCGACGTGACCTGATTCCGAAATATGCCTGCAGATCCCCGCCCAAGTGAATTCCGCAGCGTCCAAGCCTTTTCGCATGCACCGCCAACGGTAGTGAGAAAGCCCCAGCGCCGATAAGAGCCACATCAAAGACCGCATCCGACATCCTCCGCTTCAAATCCTCCAAGGCCCCAAACCAATTCGCTACCCGCGGAGGAACAAGAGAGGCTTGCTGCGGAACCTCTATGACCTGCAATCTGAACTCAGGCAGCACACTCTCTCGCCCAGGCCAAAGCCGCTCGCGCCGTTCGTACTGCCGTCGCACGGATTGCGCAAAGGGGGTCAGGACAACAACGTCCTTGCCGTCTAACAACTCTGTCCAGCGATGCGACTCACAGTAGTAGGTTTCCAAGCCACGCGCATGCACACGCACCGCCGCACGTGCGAATCTTTTGACAATCCTCGCCTCACCCCAGTTGAACCATACGCCCACCACGCTTATCTCCGGCAATATCTCGGTCAGCATGTACTGGCAGTACCGGCTGTAGGTTTTTGGATCGTCCGGGTACACGCCAGCATTGATATACAACGTCCGCCGGTAAGGCGCCGTCAACCTGCGGAAGCGCTCCTCACTCCCGGCGCGCAAGCACCGTAGGTAGGCCCTCAGCGCCTGCAGCTCCACCGACCCAAGCTTTCCAATCGCCTGCCGTATGTCCGCCGACACGGCTCTGTAAATTTGCTCATTACCCCACTCGATGTCCAACACTCGCTGATCAAAGTACTTAAGCGCCTCGATCCAGCGCAAAACCCGCAACAATCGGCTAGCGCCCATTACCGTCTTGAGGACGTCATGCACAACATCTCTTGCCAGGCAGTGCAAATCCACCATATCAATCTATGCCACGTGCATACCCTTTACCAGACGTGGCACCGTAAAGAAATCCCCATGTCATAGCTAATCTTACTCCTCGACCTACCAAAGAGGCTCCAACCAAACCATTCAATCCCAACCCTAATCGAATCGCTAGCAACGCCAGCAGCGCAAAACCACCCAGCCCAACGTACGTCGCCACATTCTGCTCAATGGTTTTGCCCATTGCGACGAGTAGAGTATAAGGCAATTCCAAAACGATAATCGGGAGCGTCAGCATCATCAAAGACATCGTTGGGATTGCCGCAATGTAATGGGGCATGAGAATCGGCACGACGTAAGGCAACACCAGAGAGATCGCACCTGCCATTCCAAGCATCGCAGGCGCGCCCCATAGCATCGGCTTGCGGCACAGTTGCATACTCTGAGCAACGCTGTCCGTGCGCCCGAATGTTTCAGTGACACGCGGTATGTACACAGCCGTAATCGCCTGCGCCACCTTGTTGGCGGCTTCCAGCAACATAAAACTCATTGACCATAACCCAAGTGCAGGCGCGCCTAAAAAAGTCAGAATCAACGACGTTTCCACGACCCCCCAACCTGTTGACCCGCCATAACCTGCGATAAAAATTCCCATCCCTTCTTTGGTTATCGCAAGCCACTCTTTCCAATCGAATCGCCACCGCAACCGAAGAGGGCGCCGTACGTGCATATAGATCAAACTGACTAAACTGCCAAGACTGCTACGCAAGGCAAGCGCGATATACGGCGCGACCACAAAAAGCGGCAGCGTCAGCGTATTGACTATGCTTGAAATCACCGATCCTTTGGCAACCGTCGCAAAATCATGCCCCGAACGGAAGGTAGCACCCAGGTAACCACCATAAATGAAACCCGCCATCGCTACGGCTTGCACCAGCCAACCCAGCATCGCGCGCCAGTTGCCACTGAGAAGTGATGCAACCGCCAACAGCATAAACACGCCTGAGACGATTGCCGACACCACCACATTCCATGCCTGGCAGATTTCTGCGACGGCGATTGCTCGTTCCTTTTCCCCCTTGCCAATGTAGTATGGATACAAACGCTGCAGCGCGCCAAAGAGACCCAAATGAAGAAAAAAGGCATAGCCCGTCGCGATGGAAAAACCGCGAAAATATCCAAGGTCTTCGGGTGTCACAAAGCGCGCCTGCACTAAGGAGCCAATCACGCCAAGCACCGTCGCCATCAGATTGCCGCCTGCCAACCCTGTGATGGTGCGTAGCGTGGGCGAAAAATACAACTGCCGGGCGCGTTCTTTCACGGGCGCAACGACCGAAAGATATTCCATGCCGTTTTGAACCAATTCCGTTTGGGAGGCGGCGCTTTCCAATCTACAGGCATCACGCCGCGAATTGATGTATCAATTTCGATTCCTTCTTTAGCAAACAATTCAGGTGTCTTCGGAAGCCACAACCCCTTGCTCACTCCATGACCAGATGGATTGTAATCGAAAACCGCCCCTCTCTCATCAACGGGAAGCACTGCATAAAAGTCATCTGGATAGCGGAGCGCGCGGAGCGAACCCCAGCGTTCAAAGTACCAGGGGCTTTCATGGTCGCGCAAAAAATGGAGCAAGCGTTGGGTGCGCCACAATCCCGCCTGCAAGTTAAACAAGTAACCCAACCATTGCAATTTCTTGACGCGTTTCACAATCCAGGGATATTCCCGCAAAGGTGTGTACGGCGGAGGACAAGAGTATAAGAGAAAATTGGCTATCTTCTCGTCCTGCTCCATCATCCGCAGACAAACGTCTAGTCGCTCAGTGTTTACAGGACTACGCAGGTAGAAGTCGTCCAGAAAAAGCATTACTAAGTCTGTGGAAACACATTGCTGGAGCGTCTCACGCAACCGCTTTGACCACGGCACGGCTTGCGGATTCGGATGCCCCTTGTAAAGTTGCGGACAGATAATGTTGAATCCTTCGTGCTGGTAAGTCTTGGTTTCCGTGTTCAGCACAATCGGCACATCTAAGCCGGGCCAGTATCTGCGGAACAACGTAAAGAGCGGAGCCCAAGCGTCCTCATAGGCATCGCAGGTGCAAATTACGAGGGTATAGTGTGCTGTGCCTATGATCGATCTCCTCGCGTAATCCGCGCTTCACGTGTCCTCGCCTCACCCTGTCCTCGTGACGGGCTCCTCGGGCTTGTTAATGGGGAAACGGGCGTAAGACCGGAGGGAAAGAGAGTTTTTAGGGGCTCTTCCGGGTTGTTAATGGGTAACGAGGTGTGACCTCTCCGCCGACCGGTTGCCAAACCGCCAAGGGTTTGAGAGCCAGGGTAACCGCGATGGCTATAAAGCCGCTCATAGTGAAGAAATTGTTGGAACAGTGTGGTGTTCCGCCGCACCATGGCGCGAGCTTGGGGCTCGCAAGCCACCCCGCTGCTCCCTTTATCCCAGGGCCTTGTCCATTAATAAGTCGGAAGAGCGGCTAAGAAGTTGCCGCACATATTCAGCTACGAAAAAACCGATCTGCCAGTCATCGGGCGGCGTCAGCGGCTGCACAAACCCCGGGCCTTTGCGCGAGGGGTTGGACTGCTGATACTTGCATAATATAGTGATTTCAGAAGCTCAAGTCAGCCTGCTTCCAGAAGGCGGCCACGAGCGTGGCTTTTCGGCGCTGGGCCTGCCGCAGTCCTTGCCGGGCCAGCCAGCGCAATTGCGCCTCCGTCCGGGCGCAGCCGTTGGCCACGGTGGGGGGGCTTGCACCAGCCCCATAGGGATTCGACCGAATTGAGCTCGGGGGCATAGGCGGGCAGTTCCTCCACGACCCACTGGTGGCCTTGACGCCGAAACCGTGTCCGCACGGCCCGGCTGCGATGCACGCCCAGCCGCTCCCACACCAGCAGGATTTTGCCACATACTTGTCGTTGCAGATGGCCCAGGAGGTGGATCAGTTGCGCGGCCCGAATCGCACCAGGATAGAGCCGCAAGTAGAAGCCTCGGCGGGTCATCCCTGCCGCCGCCGAAAGTTTCTTCCACCCGCCGGGATGACGGAGCAGGGGCGTCTGGCCGCGCGGGGCACAGGTGCGCAGGACATCCGCGCGCTTACTCAACCCCCTTTCGTCGCGAAAGACGATTGTGCGCCTTTGCCGGCGGGCTTTGTTTTTAGGGCCGGCCAGCGGCGCTGTTTCCAGACCCCGATGGCCTGCTCGTCCCGTTCCAGGGCGCGCCGGGCGGGCTTCTGGCAGCTCCAGCCCATCTGGCGCAGCAGCCGGCTGGCCTGGGCGGTGGAATACCTATGCCCGAAGCGTCGGGCGATCAGCGCCACAAGGCGCGGCAAGGTCGAGAGGGCGGTGGGGTGGCCGAGCGTTTTCTCCGGGCCGCTTTGCAGGTCGGCCGCCAGTTGGACCAGGTCCAGCGGCTGGAAGCGCGATTTGCGCCCGGCGCGTCCCGGATGTTTGAGCGCCTGGCGGCCGCCCGCCGCCCATGCCGTGCGCCAGCGCCCGGCGGACTGGTTGCTGACTCAGCACCGGCGGGCCACCTCGGCTCTGGAGCAACCCTGCTCGAAGAGTCTGGCCGCCTGCATCCGCCGCCGCACCAGCGCGGCGAAGTCCTGTTTCACACCTTTGGGGTTACCCATATCGTCTTGGACAACGACGGGGTAAATGAGTTCACTATATTATCCAAGTCTCAGTAGCGGTCCTCCGGCAACCCCTAGGTCTGGAGCGCCCGGTAGACGCAGGCCGGACTGGCCGCCACCACGTCGCGGTCCAGCAGTCGGCCATCCATCTCCCGCTCAACTCTCCCCAAACGCTTCTTTAGGGGGATGTGCCCTCCATGAGCTCCGAGAGCAGCTTATGCTTACGCATCAGCCGGACCTCCAGACCTGCAATCCGTTCCTCCAGCCGCTGCTGAAGGCCGATCTGGCCCCTTGGGTTCGAAGGCCCCGGCGCCGTTCTCGAAGAACGGCCGCTGCCAATGGTAAAAGACGCTCAATTGGAGCGCATGCTCGTCGCAAAGGTCCCAGATCGCCTTCCCCTCTACCAGATGTAACCGGAGAATCTTGACCGTCTCCTCTACGCTGAAATGCCGTCGCATCCTGCCGCTCATTGCACCTCGTTCTTTTAGGGCGTCAGTTCGTAGGCTCAGACCTCAAAGCGGCGTTTCCGACTGAAGTACAATAAGTCTGCACCGCAGAAACTCTTGAGCAACTCGTTCGCCAACTCTGCATCTCCGGCTGCTACAGGTCTATCGGGTCTTTGATGTAGGTGCTTCATACTCAACGATGGGATAGCTTGGCGCTAAAAGCTAGAATACTGGTCTTCAACAGATTACGAATGCGAGACCTGCTAAGTCCGACAAACTCTTAAGCTGGGTATAGGACATGGGCAGCACAAACTTTGCTGACATGGGCATGCCAGCTCGTCGCAACATCTCTTAACGACCCTCCGAAAGCCTTTCGCAGTTGTAGCTCTCGCAGAAGCTCCCGATAAACACCAAGCCCGAAATCCGTTGCAAGGTGATTTGGGTGAAACAACAGCCCCACACATCCTCCTACGCGTGCCACATGATTAAAGCACTGCGTGCAGCTAGCCAAGCATTTCTCAGCTTCACCGAACTTCCGGAAAAGTGGGCCATCTTGAATATGCAGAGGCACTTCCCACAAGGGCAGGACGCTGTGCCCTTGCCAGTCCCAAGCGCGATATGGGAAACTGGTTCCGGCACGGAAGCCTATTGTGTCATTAAACCCTTGTGTGCCATCCGCCACGAGGCCGGCGCCGGCCTGCAGCGCCGGCGTCACGCAGGGATCATACTGCAAGTAGTGCTGGCGCGTCGTTAATACCGGCTGATCGATGATTGATTCGATTTCACGCTTCTGCAGCAGGAGCACACCGGGTTCGGTGGCAGATGCTATGCTGCCGTGTACCCCCACATCCCAGCCGCGACCCGCAATCTCGCGCATCATGGTCGCAACTGTTGCAGAGCAGCCCTCAAAGACCACGCGGTCACCGAAACCATAGTTACAGTCACCAGGTTTCCATGGATGCACGGTCTCCGCAAAAAAGAAAAGCGACGATTTAAATCCACTGTCAGCCTCCAGTTTCAGCCAAACACCGACATCTGCATACCGGTCCCGGCAGTTGAGCAAACGGCGGCGAGCCCAGTCAGCAACCGTTCCCCTGAGGGCCCTGCCCAAGGCTGCCGCCTGCATGCCCACGCGAGCGCTGTTCCGTCGCATGCGGCCGAGTTCTCGCCACCGTTCTCTCGCCACAAACGACGTCACATGATCCATATCATGGGTCAGGCACACGGCAAATGGTCGGTTCTCCGGCCAGCACGGCCTTATTTGGTCACCCCTCCTCGGCAGTCGGGACCGGAACTCATGCACGAGCTGGTCCAAGTGCGGTACTTCTAACTGACTGCGCTCGTCTGCCCCCAAATCGGAGACACGCCAGTCCAGTCGCTCCCCGGTGCGCCGCGGTTTGAACAGTTCGTCGGCACGGCTAAGATGGCGAAACACGAGACGGCGCTCCTCGGCTGTAAGTGCTGTACGCACCTCCACCCGTTGACCGAGAACACCAGAGACAAACTCACCGACCAGCCTCAGGGCTTCCGGATGTTCCGCCTCAGTCTGCAAAAAAGTTCCGTATCTGGCTAACGACATAATCCACCGCCGCGTCCGTGATTTCCGGAAAAATGGGCAAGGAGAGGATTCGCGACTGGTTGCGAAACGCCACAGGAAAATCCCCTGGCCGATGCCCAAGGTAGGCATAAGCGGGGTAAAACGGCAGAGCCTTGGGATAGTTGAGAAGTGTCGCCACGCCCATGTTGTTTAAGTGTTTCATGAGACCGTCGCGTTTGTCAGTCCGAATCACATACAGGTGATAGACATGCTCGCGGCCCGGCGCCACGTCGGGTGTTTGCACATCACCCACTCCGCTTAGTTGTTCATTATAACGCGCTGCTATTTGCCTGCGAGCCTTGGTCCAGTGAGGTAAATGTTTGAGCTTGACGTTTAGTACTGCAGCCTGCAGGCCGTCCATCCTACTGTTGATGCCCTCCATGACGTGCTCGCCCTTGCCCCCGTGACGCGCGAACGTCGCGGTCCAGTTGGCAAGCTGCGCGTCGTTCGTCACCACGCAGCCGGCGTCGCCGTAAGCCCCGAGGTTCTTGCCGGGGTAAAACGAAAATGTTGCCATGTGGCCCATGGTACCGACCAATCGGCCCTTATAGCGCGCCAGATGGGCCTGTGCGCAGTCTTCAAGCACCCACAAGTGGTGACGGCGGGCGATGTCTAATATCGGATCCATATCCGCCGGCTGGCCATACAGATGAACCGGGATGATCCCGACCGTTCGCGGTGTAATCTTGGACGTGATCAACGCCGGGTCTATCGTGAATGTTTGGTCATCTGTGTCGCAAAAGACGACTCGGGCGCCGGCCTGCGTGATAGTTTCGGACGTGGAAATCCAGCTATGCACGGTCGTTATCACCTCATCCCCAGCCTTAACCCCCAGGGCCCGCATTGCGATGTACAGCGCGTCCGTTCCATTGGCACACGAAATGCAGTGTTTGACTCCGAGCATGTTGGCCCATGCCTGCTCGAACGCCTCCACGTCCGTTCCCCGGATAAACGCGGAGCGGGCAATGACGTCCGCGATTGCGGCATCAATCTCAGGTTTAATCGTTAGGTATTGAGCGTATAGGTCAACAAACGGTATTCTCATAGGTGTGGGGCATTCTGGACGAGTGGATCGAGATGGCGCAGCAGTCGCGCGGGATTCCCCGCATAGATACCCGGCTCGCAGATATCCCTGGTGACGACTGCGCCGGCGCCGATGACGACATGGTCGCAAATCTGCACGGGTAAAACCGTCGCGTTTGATCCGATGGACACATGGTTGCCCACCACGGTGGCTTTCCAAAGGGCCCTGTTTCCCCTCGCGGGGCCGCCTGTCTTAAACGAGTCATTGATAAACATCACCCCATGCGCGACCACCGTATCATCCCCAATTGTGACCAGCTCACAGACAAAAGAATGGGACTGGATTTTGCACCGCTTGCCAATGCGTACACCCCGCTGAATCTCGACAAACGGGCCGATGAACGTCTCGTCGCCAATGAAACAGCCGTACAGGTTAACCGGTTCCGTGACTCGTACGTTCTCGCCAAAGACGACGTCAACAACCCCATGAGAACGAATGGTCGGCGTGCCCATAGTAACGCTTCATTCAGAGTTTTAGCTCAGTGGTTCGGCCCGCTCCAGAATCGAGATCACGCTGCGAGCGTGCGACAGGCCCGTCTCAGACTTGCCACCGTTTTGAACACAATCCAGGAAATGTTCCGCTTCGGCCCGAAGCGGTTCGGTCAACTTAAGCTGGGGCAAAAGGATGTCACCGCTGCGATAGTTGAACTGCACTAACTGGCTTTTGTCAAAATCCATACCTTCTCCCACAATAGCCTTCTTGTCAATACCCTTGTCGTATATCGCAATTTTATCATCCGCAACGTCGTCGTAAACCACCATTTTTCGAGACCCCACAACAACCATTTTTCGCACTTTGTGCGGGTCCAGCCAGCTCACATGAATGTGCGCCATCACCTGACCAGGGTATGTGATATGCAGAAACACCACGTCGTCAATACCCGCCTGCACATAGTCCATACCCAGCCTATGCACCGAAAGCGGCTCGCGGTGGTCAAGCCAGTATTGAATGATGCTGACATCGTGTGGTGCAAAATTCCACAAAGCGTCGACATCTGAGCGGATACGGCCCAGGTTTAGTCGTTGGCTGTATATATAGCGAATGTCACCGAGCTCGCCAGCGTTTATCAGAGTTTTCACGTACCTGACAGCGGCGTTGTAAATGAATGTGTGACCTGCCATGACAACCAACTTGCGCTGCGCGGCATGCATGGCTAGGTCATCCACTTCAGCAACCGTTGTTGCCAAGGGTTTTTCCACGAGAACATGCTTACCTGCGAGCAAACACGCCTTGGCAAACCCATAGTGCGTGCGGGCTGGTGTGGCAATAATCACAGCAGTGACTTCACAATCTGAAAGCGCTGTCTTTGCAGACTCGGTTGCTGCTGTTTGCGGGTAATGAGCTTGCACAAAAGCCCGCCGTTGGGGGTTAGCGTCCACGACATACTTGACTCGGCAGTGAGGCAAGCTGGAAAAGTTGCGTAGCAAGTTGGGCCCCCAGTAGCCACAGCCAATGAGAGCAATCGTTGTTGTCTTCATATTAGAAATAGAAACTGTTCACGTAACAACGGCGCCTCAGAGCCGGGCGAATGGCATCCGAGTGCTGTCAACAGGTGCCTTGGGCGTAAAGGCATGCAAACGCAACGTCTTGGACTCTGTTTGTCTGACTCGGCCGCCCCTCCGTCGTAGCAGAGCCCCGCGTGAAGCGCGGCCGTCGCCGCTTTCACAAGGCCCACGGGCTTGAAAATCAGCAATGCGGGGCAGTCGCATCCCCCACCGTGAGCGCGTGTTTAGCATCTGCTGACCGAGGTGTCGCCTTCGGCTCGAGGAACTCAGAAACATCAAGGGCGGAGCGATTGTGCCGGGGGAAACTCCCAAGCCCGAATGACGAATGCCGAAAAAAGCCCAAATGACAGGAAAATCAGGGGCAAGAAATGGCCCGCTTAAAATCCAAAGCTCAAATGACGAATGACAAAATAAGCCCCAATGACAAATGCCCAAATAATTCAAGCACGGACGCTTGCCGCAGCGGTCGCGGATTCACATTTGCTTCGTCATTCGTCATTTGGACTTTGGACTCTGTCCCGCCCCTCTGTCCTCGATTCCATTGTGTAACTCCGCCAATTGCGCCCTTGAGCACTTTTTCAACCAGGCCAAATTGCCCAGAATTCTCTCACTTTAACGTTGTCGCAGTTTTCCCAAATTTCCGCTTGCACTTCGGGCAACTGATGCGATGGTAGAGACTAATAACGGGCATTTCTTGCCCGCTTCGTAAGACGTGGCTCGCGCTCGACGCGGGCTGGTTCTTTAATAATGTAACAGATTTGCGCGCGATCGCATTTGGACGCCGCGCGGGATGTGTTTGGTTTTCCGCGCGTCGGGGACACCGCAGGCGCATGAGCGCGCCACATCCTGTCCCTGTTTTGCGCGACACTTTTGTCCGGCCCGGGTTAGCGGGCCGGATGTAACAGAAAGGAGGTGAGAAACATGCGCATAAGTCCAAAGCGGACAGTTGAGAGACTGCAACGGCTCATCAATGCTTGGGAGACGCTTCGTCCGACGAAGTCGTTTGCCGGCATGACGCTGGAGCAGTTCAAGGCGAAGGTGGCACCTGCCCTGAACGCGCGGCAGCAGTTGACTGCGCTGCGTGAGCAGGTGGTCCACTCCCGGACGGAGCGCCATCAGCACGATGTGGCCGCCATTGGCCTCATCAACCTGGTGGTCAACGCCATCAAAGGCGATCCGGACGAGGGTGAAGACGGGGCGCTATACGCCGCGCTCGGCTACGTCCGCAAGAGTGCCAGGCGAAGCGGCCTGACCCGCAAGGGCCAAACCGCTCCGCCTGAGGAACAAGCGTCCGGTAAGTAACCGGAACGCGACCACGGGGGCGGGTCTCCTCGGGGCCCGCCCCCCTATTATTTTCGAGGAAACCCGTGGCGCTGAAGCCACGGGAAGATGGAAATGAACCGCCGCTGCCAGCCACCGCTCGTATACAATACATGCGCCCAAGAACCCGACTTTCAAGGCAAAAATGTTTACAATTTTCGCTGACGGCGGCCGCGTTTGGCACGGGGTTTGTCATGGGAGCATCAAATCGGGTGTTGGCCGCCAGCCTATCGGCGCGCGATTGGGGGCGATGACAGGTAAATCAGCGACAGGAAAATGGCCACGGTTCAATTCCAAAGGCAGAACAATCAGGGGCAGAAAGAGAGTGCAGTGGGAAATCCAAAGCCCGAATGTCGAATGCCGAAAAAAAGGCCCCAGTGACAGGAAAATGAAGGGCAGGAAAATGAGCTGGCTGAAATCCCAAGTTCAAATGACGAATGACAAAATAAGCCCTAATGACGAATGACGAAATGGTTCAAGCACGGACGCTTGCCGCAGCGGTCGCGGATTCGCATTTGTTTTGTCATTCGTCATTTGGATTTTGGCATTCCCCTGTCCCCAATTCCGTTGTCTCCCCCCGGCACTCGTATCGTCATTCGGGCTTTGGACTTTGCCCCGCTCCTCTCCCTTGCCTCACGCCGCCAACTGCGTCCTGACCTAAATCAGCCCGTCACCAAAGATTGCGCATACGCCGTGACGCGGTCGCAGATGCCGTCCAGAACCGGCTTTTGCTCGCGACAATAGGCGAAAACTTCGGCCGCCCGCGTCCCGGCGTAATCGTGGGCGATGATGTTGCGCACGTCCTTCATTTCACGGAGGTCAGCAGCCCGCGCGACAAACCCGCGTTTCTCAGCTCGATTGACCACGTCAATTAACGTCCCTTGCGCCAACAGTTCCGCCCGGTCCAAGCTGCGGAGAACTTTGTTGACCAGCAAATCCACCGTTCGCGCGAACCGGGCGCAGAATGCCTCCACATTCACCAGTTGCGCGGCGCTGAGACGGCCGGGGTCGGCCGCAAGCCCGGCCACTTGCTGAAACGAGAAATCCAAATGAACCCGGGCACGGGCCAGTTCGTCCAGGGCCAGTTGCAAGAGTTGTCGGGCCTCGTTTGAGTTCACAATTTGATTCCGTCCGCAAGCCAGGCCGTGGCCAGCGGCTCGTGCAGTTGGTCGCGGCGACGCACCAGCAAATCCAATTGCTGCCAGCCGATGCGGTCCAAGATGGCCCGGCGCAACCCCAGCAAGTCGCGGAAACCGATCCGCTCGGACACCACCAGCAAATCAATATCGCCCCCGCGCTGGGAATCATCGGCACGCGATCCGCACAGGTAAATGTCCGCAGCCGGATCGAGTCGGCTGACTTCCTCTCGGATGGCTGCTGCGTCAGTTGGACTCAGTCTCATGCGAACGGTTTGCCCCCTGGCGCGCACCGGACCAAAGGCGGTAGGGCTGAAGGGCGATTCGATGAAAAAGGCTCACGGGCAGAAGATTCCGAAATCCCAAATTCACATGCCGGATGCCGGTAAAAGCCCCAATGACAGGAAAATCAGGGGCAGGAAAATGGCCTGGCTAAAATCCCAAGTTCAAATGACGAATGACAAAATAAGCCCCAATGACGAATGCCCAAATGGTTCAAGCACCGACGCCTGCCGCAGCGGTCGCGGACTTGAATTCGTCATTCGTCATTCGTCATTTGGATTTTGGCCTTCCCCTGTCCCCAATTCCGTTGTCTCCCCCCCGGCACTCGTATCGTCATTCGGATCTCGGGCTTTACATCGGGCATCTCTGGTCCCGGGGTGGGTCGGAATCAGCCCATGCTACCGCCCTTGGCCGTTTTGCCCGGACTCCGGGCAAAGGCCGCTTGGCACGTTTCGTTTGTATGGGCCAAGCACAACGTGCCTGGCGTGGTCCGCGGGCCGGCTGCGGTCGTCTCAGCCCTGGCCCGCCGGCTCAGTGCGCCAACACCCGCAGCACGACCGGCAACACGCGACGGGTGTTGTCGCGCCAACTGCGTAACAGGTTGATTCGCCGTTGGGCGTGCTCGCGCTGGTCGGGCGGCAGCGTTCTGAGCAAGGCAACAAGCCGCGCGATCCGCTCCTGGCCGCTGGCCAGATGGGGCTCGACGCGTTCTCGCAAGAAACTGGCAGCCAGGTTGCGTAGTTCGGCCACAGCCGTGTAGTGGGCGCGGCGGTCCCCGGTGACATACACCGTGCGCACGGCGCCCAGATTGCGCAGGAATTTGAGGCCCTGACTGGCCGCGCCCTTGCTCAGCCCCAGGCGCGCAACCAGATCGTCCATGCTCAACGGGCGCGGCGAAATGAACAGCAGCCCGTAAATCTCGCCCAGCGAGGGCGGCTGACCCAGCAGGCGCGACACCTGCACAAAGAGGTCCACCACCTCGACCTCCAGCGGGGTCAGCTTGGCTCCCCGTGTGGGCGCTTCGGATTCCGCCTGCTCGATGGCGCGCTCCGCCAGAATCATCGGCCTGGAGCATACAAGGTCGTGGCAAATTGTTCAACAAAAAATGAACAAAATATCCCCAGCCGGGCGACGGCGCGCGCCTCCGGAAACGCCCCCTGCCCCAGGGGATTCGGCCTGCACAGGCAGAAACGCGGCAACCGCAGACCGGAGACGATGACAGGAAAATCAGGGATAGGAAAATGGCGACGGTGCAAGTTCAAAGCTCAAATGCCGAATGCCCGAAAGAAAGCCAAAGGCAGAAAAATAAGGGGCAGAAAGAGATTACACGGGGGAAATCCAAAGCCCAAATGCCGAATGCCGGGAAAAGCCTCAATGACAGGAAAATCAGGGGCAGGAAAATGAGCTGGCTGAAATCCCAAGTTCAAATGACGAATGACGAAATAAGCCCCAATGACGAATGCCCAAATGGTTCAAGCACGGACGCTTGCCGCAGCGGTCGCGGACTTGAATTCGTCATTCGTCATTCGTCATTTGGATTTTGGCCTTCCCCTGTCCCCAATTCCGTTGTCCCCACCCGGCAGGCGTGTCGGATTATGCCTGCGCTGCGTCCTGACACAGCCTGAAGGCTGGACTACAAACGCACCCGTGAGCGCGGGACAAGACGTGCCGGGCTGTCAGACGGGAATCGCTCTTCACTGGCAGACCTCAACCAAACGCTCTCCCTGGCTCAAACGGCTCAGAATCTCGGGCAGCAACGGTTCGAGCCAGGCGGTCAGTGCCCGGTTGCTGCAGTTGCCGATCCGTAGCCACAGAACAACCGGCGACTCCGGATTACCCAAACACCGGCCTACGAAATCCTCGTCCTTAGTAACTACAACCCATCGGCCTGCGGCTGCGAAGTTCCATATGCTACCATCGTCTGAGTCCCGGAGGCCCAACTGACGCACGTGCGTGGCGGCGATGCCGCGATCTCGAAGCCACTGGGCCAAAGCCGGTGGCAATTGGGCGTCCAGCAACAAACGCATGGTTCAATGGGCCACCAGTACTGCGTGGTCCACATAACGTGCCGCGTAAGCGATGCAGGCTCGGATATCCTCCGGCTCCAGATCGGGGAAATCGGCCAGGATTTCCTGCTCGGGCGTCCCGGCGGCGAGCATGTCCAGCACATCCTTCACGCGGATTCGCATGCCACGAATGCAGGGCCGCCCACCACACTGCCCGGGATTGATTGTGATGCGCTCCAACGAATTCATGCGTCGCACCCTAACATACGGCAAGTTGCTCCGACAAGCCGGAGTCACGACAGCAACCAGCCAAACCTGGGCTGCCGGGGCGAACCCGCAGACCTGCTCTCATGGAGGAAGCCGACGGACAAGCACCGCTCTCGCAGGCAAAGCAGCCACCAATAACAGTGCCGTCTCGCCATGCCATCTGGTCATGCGGCCCGTGCCAGCTTTGTTGGCGTCGCAAACTGACGTGTATGCCGGAAGCCCGCTCGACGTCCGCAGGCAAGATGCCGGGGCTACCTCACAGGCTGGAAGCCTGGGCTACGACGGAAGGCAATGACAGGAAAATCAGGGGCAGGAAAATGAGCCGGTTGAAATCCAAAGTTCAAATGACGAATGACAAAATAAGCCCCAATGACGAATGCCGAAATGGTTCAAGCACGGACGCTTGCCGCAGCGGTCGCGGACTTGAATTGGTCATTCGTCATTCGTCATTTGGATTTTGGCCTTCCCCTGTCCCCAGATTCCTTTGTCTTCGTCCGGGCCTTCGTCATCCGTCATTCGGGCTTTCGACTTTGCCCCGCTCCCCTGTCTCCACCCGGGGCTTCGTCGCACAGGTCTTGGAATCTCGGCCACCGAATCGCTTGGGATTCGGCTTTTCCCAATGATCGCCGCGGGTTAATTTGGGCGTCGGCGGGGGGAAGTGCCGGTTCGCGGTCGCACGACTCCGCCCCACGGGTCGAATGAAGTTGCTTGTGTTTGCACACACGCCGCCGCCGCACCATGGACAGAGTTACATGGTGCAGTTGTTGCTCGACGGCTTGGGCGGTGATCGCCGGCGACGTCGAAGCAACGGCCCGTCGCCACGCGGCATCGAATGCTACCACGTCAACGCCCGCGTCTCGAAGCGGCTGGAGGACATCGGGGATTTCCGGCCCGCCAAGTTGTTGTTGCTGCTTTGGTATTGTTTGGAGGCCATCTGGGTGCGTTTCCGGCACGGGGCGGACCATTTCTACTACGTGCCCGCGCCGGGCAAAAAATCGGCCCTTTACCGGGACTGGCTGGTAATGCTGCTGTGTCGGCCGTTTTTCAGGCGCACGATCCTTCACTGGCACGCGGCCGGTCTGGCCAAGTGGTTGGAGACGGAACGCCAGATGCGATCTCGGGCGTTGACCTACCGGCTGATGAAAGGCGCGGACCTGAGCATTGTGCTGTCGCGATTCAACCAGCCTGACGCGGAGAAACTGTTGCCCCGTCGGGTGCGCGTGGTTGGCAACGGGATTCCTGACCCGTGCCCGGACTTCGAGCGGCAGGTGTGTCCGCGTCACGAGGCCCGCGCCGCGGCGCGTCACAAACTGTTGTCCGGCCAGCCGCTGTCGCCGGCGGACCTGGCGGGCGCGGGGGGCGATCCGCACCTGTTTCGGGTGTTGTTCCTGGCGCATTGCACACGCGAGAAAGGCCTGTTCGACGCCGTCGAGGCCGTGGCGCTGGCCAACGCACAACTGAGCCGGGACGGGTCACTCTTGCGGGTGCACCTGACGGTGGCCGGCGCATTCTTGCGCGCAGACGAGCAGGCGCAATTTGAGCAGCGGTTGCGCGCGGCCGACCTTCAACTGGCCGGGCCGCCATCGTCGCCCGGGCCGGCCGTAAGTGGCCCCGCGGTGCATTACGTGGGATTCGTAACCGGCGAGGCCAAACGGCGGGTGTTTGCGGAGAGCGATTGTTTTTGCTTCCCCTTCCACGGTCCGGAGAGCTTCGGTCTGGTGGTGTTGGAGGCGATGGCGTTCGGGTTGCCGATTGTGACGAGCCGGTGGCGTTCGATTCCGGAGCTGCTGCCGGCGGATTATCCGGGGCTGGTGCCGCCGCGCGCGCCGGAGCAGGTGGCCGAGGTCATCGTGCGTTTTGCGCTCACCGACCGCTTGCCCTTGCTGCGCGAGCATTTTCTGCGGCACTTCACCCTCGACCATCATCTGGACAACATGGCCGCGGCGCTGCGCGAATTGGAGGATGGCGCGCCCTGCCCGGCGGCCGGTCAGCCGGCCTTGCCGGCGCGCAACACCTCCAAATAGCGCGGCAGTTGGGTGGCGGAGGACCAGAAGCCGACCCGCTCCCCCCCGCCGGTCAGGGTGTTGGCCTGATACCGCGCCCACAGCCGGGTCAGGGCAGCCACACCGCCGGCCACGTCGCCTTCATCGCAAGCGAACTCGGCCATGCCGGCCTGGTCGAGCACGTGGCGCATCTCGGATTGCCGCGGGACGAAGGCCAGAATGGGTCGGCCGGCGCCGAAGTAATCCACGATTTTGCTCGGCATGAACAGCGCGTGAGCGGAGGCCACCACCAGGAGCAGGACCTGGCTTTCACGCAGGGCGCGGAGGTAGTCCGCGTAAGCCAGCGGCGGGTGGAGGGCGACCACGTCGCGCAGGCGCAGTTCGTCCAGAAGCCGGGTGTGGTCGGGCAGCCACGTGCCGTAGAAAATGAAGCGTGTGCGAGCGCGGGCTTCCGGGGTTTGGGCGAGAAAACCGGCCAGGGCGCGCAGGAACGTCTCCGGGCTGCGCGCCCCACGCCAGTCGAACGTGCCAAAATAGACGATCTCGAAGTCGGGGCGAACCGTCACCGCCGGCCCGGCAAAGGCGGCTGCGTCAAAAAAGTACGGTATGTGCGCAGTGGCGTTTGGATTGACAAGTCCCTCGGCGATGTAGGCCTGTCGGTTGGTTTCGGCGGTGAAAACGACGCAGCCGGCGCGGGCCAGGGTTTGGCGTTCGAGGGCCGCCAGGCGGGGCAGTCCGACGCGCTGGAGGGGTGAACGCCGACGCAGGCGTCGTTGTTGCGGCGTGACCGGTTCCTGGTAATCGAAGGTCCATGTGGAGTTGACCAGGCCGGGGACACGTCCGCTGAGGAGGAGCGAGGCGGGCAGGATGAAGGCCAGCGAGCGGTCGTAACGGCCCTGCTGGACGGCGATGCGCAGCGCCTTTTGCGCCCACCCGCGGGAGGTGTCCGGCCAGAGCAAGCCGGCGGCGGCCAGGGCGAGCAGGCGGAACAGCGCCGGGTTGGCCCGGCTGCGGCGCAGGAGACGCCCCAGCGGATCATCCAGCCGAAGCACTCGCAGCGCGGGATGGGCGAGGCATTCGGGGGACGGCTCGGCGAGGCCCAAGGGGCTGGTCACCACGTCCACCTGCCAGCCGGCCTCGAGACAGGCGCGGACAATGTAGAAGGGTCGTTTGGCGTTGGCGTGGGTGCTGGGCGGGAAGGTGTGGGTGAGAACCAGCAGGCGCATGGGCGGGGCGGCGGGCGGTGCAGCCTCAGAACTTCTGCCAGACCCGTCGGTTGACGTAGTCGGTGTAGCCCAGGATGATCTTGGCCACCTTCCACGACACCTGGTCCACATTATAATCGGCCGGCAGCCGGCAGGGGCCAAACTGCTTGAACTGCGCCAGGGTCATTTCGACGGCCTGCAGAATACGCTGGGGTGACAGGCCGGTCAGGATCACGGCGCCCTCGTCCATGCCTTCCGGTCGCTCGTGCGCCTCGCGGACGGTGACGGCGGGGAAACCGAGGATGGAGGATTCTTCGGTGATCGTGCCGCTATCGGACAGCGTGCAAAAGGCGCGCTGCTGCAGGGCAACGTAGTCGAAGAAACCGAGCGGCGGCATGGTGCGGATGAGCGGATGCAGCTTGAGGCGTCCGGCGGCCAGGCGTTTGCGCGTGCGCGGGTGCACCGAGAAGATCAGCGGGAAACGGTAGCGTCGGGCCAGGGCGTTGAGGGCGGCAACCAAGCTGCGCAGGTGGGCCGGGTCGTCCACATTTTCCTCGCGGTGGATGCTGACGGTGAAGTAGCGGCCGGGCTGGAGGTTGAGGCGTTGGTGGACGGTGGAGCGCTCGATATTGGCGCGGTGATGGTCCAGGACCTCTTTCATGGGCGAGCCGGTCTTGATGACGCGATCGGCCGGCAGTCCTTCGGCCAACAGGTAGCGCCGCCCGTGCTCCGTGTAACAGAGGTTGATGTCGCTGACGTGGTCCACGATGCGGCGGTTGATCTCCTCCGGCACGCGCATGTCGAAGCAGCGGTTGCCGGCTTCCATGTGGAAGACCGGGATGTGGCGGCGTTTGGCGGGGATGACGGCCAGGCAACTGTTGGTGTCGCCCAGCACCAGCACCGCCTCCGGCTGCTCCCGCGCCAGCACCGCGTCGGCACGGGCGATGGTGTTGCCAATGGTCTCGGCGGCCGTCCGGCCCGCGGCGTCCAGGTAGTGGTCGGGCTTGGGCACGCCCAGTTCCTTGAAGAAAATGCCGTTCAACTCGTAATCGTAGTTCTGGCCGGTGTGCACCAGCACATGGCGGGTCACCTGGTCCAACACGGCAATGACACGCGACAGCCGGATGATCTCCGGTCGCGTGCCGACGATCGTCATGACTTTGATTTGCGAACGCATGTTCGTTGCTTTGTCTCCGCCGGCGGCCGGGTGTCGGCTTGGACGGTGCGGGCCGGTGTCTGCCAGCCGCTGGCCGTGGCCACGCCCGGGTTAGCCGCGCAACACCGGCTCGAACACCGTGTCGGGCCGCTGCGGGTCAAACACCTCGCTGGCCCAAAACAGCGTGATCAGGTCTGTGTTACCGGTGTTTTGGATTGAATGCGTGTAGCCGGGCGGGATGTCAACCACTCGGATGTGGCGGTCGTTGACCGGATACTCGACGACCGAGCCGCCCAGGACCGGGCGGAAGCGGATGATGCCCTCACCCTGGATGACACAGAACTTCTCGACTTTCGTGTCGTGGTAATGGTTGCCCCGGGTGATGCCGGGTCGGGTGCGTGAGACAAAGATTTGGCCGGCGTGGGGCGATTTGACCAACTCGAAGAGCCAGCCGCGGTCATCGCACTTCAAATCCACCGGCCGGGCGAAGTCTCCGGGGTCGTAAAACGACACGTAAGTGGCGTAAAGATACCGCGTGAGCGGGTCGGCCAAATCCGGCAGCAGGCCCTTGGCGCGACCTTCGCGGAACGACACCAGCCGGTCGTGCAGCTCGCCCAGGGTGATCGAGAACACGGGCTGGATGTCGGGCCGGGACAGCACGGGCGGGTGGTCGGCCTGCCGCGCCAGCGCCAGAAAGGCCCGCACGATGTCGTCAATGTAAACGAACCGCACGACATTGGCGCGATTGCTGATCTGCACCGGCAGGCCGCGGCTGATGTTGTGGCAAAAGGTCGCGACGACGGTGTTGTAGTTGGGGCGGCTCCACTTGCCGAAGACGTTTGGGAATCGAAACACGTAAACCGCCGCGCCGGTTTGACGTTGGTAGGCCTCGACCACCGCCTCGGCCTCTCGTTTGCTGCGGCCGTAGGGATTGTCCAGCTCGGCCTGGATGGAGGAGCTGAGCACCACGGGCGTGCGGCGGCCGCCGGCCGCCAGACCGTCGCACAACCGGCGTGTCAGGTCCACGTTGCCTTCGGTGAACTCACGCTCCGCTTTGGGGCGGTTGACGCCAGCCAAATGAAACACCAGGTCGGCGCGGGCTGCCAGCGTGCCCAGTTCGTCCGGCGTCTGCGGCAGGTCAAATTCCAGCACCTCAAAATCCGGCTCGCGCCGCAGCGCCACGCACAAGTTGCGCCCCATGAATCCTGCCGCGCCAGTGACCAAGATGCGTTTCATGCGGAAACTCGCGGTGGCCTGTTGTCGGCTGCCGTCACGCCGCGTGAGGGAGCGCGGCGTACAACGCGGACGGCCCTCGTCGCTCACCCGCGTGAGCCTGCTCGCCCGCCTTTGTGCCTGCAACGCAGCCTGGCGCGGGGAGGCGAAAGCTCGATCGCCGCACCGCGGCCGGGCGGGGTTGCGTGGGCTTGCAAGTCATGGCGTGCCAGCCGGGGTTCAGGCTGTGGCCGGCGTCGGCCCGTGGCCTTTCAGCTCCTCCTGGATGTAGGGCAGCTTGAGCAGCATGGCGCGCAGCTCGGCGTCCGTAAGCCGGCGCGTGTTGGCGGAGGTGTAATCCTCCACCGTGCTGACCTTGCGCTCGCCCTTCTCGAAGTACAGCGCGTAGTTCAGGTCGCGCGTGTCGGAGCTGATGCGGTAATAGTCGCCCAGGTCCTCGGCGCGGACCATTTCCTCGCGGTTGAGCAGGGACTCGTGCTTTTTCTCGCCGTGGCGGGTGCCGATGATGCGGACCTCGTTATGGGCATTGAAGATGTCCTGCAACACGCGGGCCAGTTGGCCAATGGTGGCCGCCGGCGCCTTCTGCACGAACGTGTCGCCACCCACGCCGCGTTTGTAGGCGAACAGGACCAGGTCCACCGCGTCGTCCAACGACATCATGAACCGCGTCATGTCCGGGTCGGTGATGGTGATGGGCTTGTTGGCCTTGATCTGGCTGACGAACAGCGGGATGACCGAGCCGCGGGAGGCCATGACGTTGCCGTAGCGGGTGACGCAAATGGTGGTTTTGCCCTGGCCCAGCGTGCGGGCCTTGGCGACGGCCACCTTTTCCATGATGGCCTTGGACATGCCCATGGCGTTGATGGGATAGACCGCCTTGTCGGTGCTGAGCACAATGACATTCTTGACACCGTTGGCAATGGCCGCGTTGAGGGTGTTCTCCGTGCCGAGGACATTGGTATAAACGGCCTCCAGCGGGTAAAACTCGCATGAGGGCACCTGTTTGAGGGCGGCTGCGTTGAACACATAGTCCACCCCGCGCATCGCGTTGTTGATGCTCTCAAAGTTCCGCACGTCGCCGATGTAGAACTTCAACTTCGGGCTGCGAAGCTCGTGCCGCATGTCGTCCTGCTTCTTCTCGTCGCGACTGAAGACGCGAATCTCAGCAATGTCCGTGTGCAGGAAGCGTCGGACGACAGCGTTGCCGAACGAGCCGGTGCCGCCGGTGATTAACAGAACCTTGTCTTTGAACATGGTCGCGTGCGCTTGAGGGGTGGGTCACAATACGCCGCGGCGGCCGCCAATCGGCCTGCCGCGCCGCGGCCCGCGGGCGCGCGCTGCCATTAAGCGCCGGGCGCATCTTGCCGGGGCCATCGCGGCGCGGACGCCGCGGGCGGGTCGCGCAGGTTGCCAACCGGCCGTGTCGCCGACTGGCCGTCGGCCCGCCGCGGGCTTGTCCGTACGGTTGCGGGCGGGCAATCCGCAATACGCCACAGCAGCAGTCTGCGCCACGGTGGTCTTACCATGATGCGCCGGCAAACGCCATGCAGGCCGGTTTTGATTTGGCATCATGCGAGATTCCATCCACTCTAAGCGGGGTGATTCTCGGATGACATCGGAGCCGTTGGCAAGCGCAAAGACGGGACAGTCGCCGGAGGCCCCGGCGCGTCCGGCGACGGAGGGTTTGCCGGCAAAGCCGACGCGCGACCTGACGACGCTGGTGACCGCGGTGTTTGAGCGGTGGCGCGCCGAGGGGCTGCCGTTTGTCGTGCTGCGCAATCACGAGCGGCTGCCGGCGGCCACTGGCAACGACGTGGACGTGCTGGTGCCCCCCGCTGACCTGCGTCGTGCCGAGCGGCTGCTCATCCAAGCCGCCGCCCAAGCCGGCTATCGCCTGCACAATCGCGCCGAGTTCGTCCCGGTCTCGCTGTTTTTTTACCAGCCCGAGTCACTTCAGCAGATTCAGTTCGATCTGTTCCCCAGCTTGACGTGGCGGGGCATGGTATTGCTGGCCCCGCGTGAAGTGCTGGCCCGGCGGGTTGAACGCGGCCTGTTTGCCGTGCCGCATCCGGTCCACGAGGCCACGCTGAATCTGGTCACGCGCCTGCTTTACCTGGGACAAGTGCCTGAAAAATACCGGCCCGGCATCCTGGCGGTGGCGCGCCAAGAGCCGGAGGCGCTTGAAGCTGCGCTAACGACCCTGTTTGGACCGGCCGCAGCCAACCGGCTGGTGTCCGCCGTGCGACAGGAGCGCTGGGGGGCCGTCGAGCACGACCGCGGTCGGTGGCGACGCCGGCTGCTGGGGCGTCGGCTTTGCGGCCAACCGGTGGCCACGCTGACCAACTGGGCGCGTGACGCCGCGCGTTTGTTGCGGCGGGCCGTGCGCCCACCCGGATTGACGGTCGTGTTGCTGGGCGCCGACGGTTGCGGCAAGTCCACCGTGCTTGCCGGCCTGCGAGAGGCGCTGCGCCACACATTCAATCCGGGCAAGGGCTACGTGGGGCATTGGAAGCCGATGGTGCTGCCGCTGCGGCGTCGGCTGGGGCGGCAGCCCACCACCAATCCCCACGCGCAGCCGCCACGCGGGCGGTTGGCCTCGCTGGCTGTGCTGGCCGGCCACTGGTTGGAATACCTCATCGGGATTGTCCTCCAGTTTGGGCCGGTGCGTTTCCGCAACGGGCTGGTGCTCATGGACCGTTACCACTACGACTTCGCCATTGACCCGCGGCGTTACCGGCTGGACGTGCCGCCCGGTGTGGTCCGGGCGATGTTCAACTGGTTGCCCGCGCCGGACCTGGTTCTCGTGCTGGACGCACCGGTCGAGGTGCTGCGCCGCCGCAAACAGGAAGTGCCGGAAGCCGAAACGCGGCGGCAACAGGAGGGCTTTCGAGAGCTGGCTGCCCGATTGCCCCAAGCCAGATTGCTCAACTGCGCCGCCCCGTCGGAGGCGGTGGTGCGCGAGGCAACCCGGCAGGTGCTCGAGCACCTGGCAGCCAGGCAGGCACGCCGCAGCCGGTTATGAGCAGGAGCACTGATGCGCCCTGGGACGCGTTGTTTCCGTCGCCCGCGCGCGCCGAGGACGCGGTGGCCTTTCAGTTGAGGTTGCTGCGTCGGCACGGCCAGCCCCTGTTGCTGCTGCCGGCCCGGCCCGCGGTGGTGCGCGAGGCGCTCGCGCTCTACCCGGCGCAGACTCCTCAGGCCCGGCTGGCCCGTTGGCTGGCCGGTGTGGGGTTGCGAACCGGCCTGGCGCCGGGTATCGAGCAAGTTACCCTGTCGGTGGACCGGCGTGCGCTGTTCACGCGATTCTTGTTCCCGGGCGGCGAGGTCTCGCCGGCGACCTCGTTCGCCTTGCTGTGCGGCAATCCCCACGCGCGCGGGCGCCGCTGCATTCTGCTGGTGTTTGACGCCAGCGGTCGGCCGTGCCGCTTGGTCAAGGCCGGGGTCGGGCCTGACGCCGTCGAGTTGATCCGGCGCGAGGCGGCCTTTCTACGGTCGGTGCCGGCAGCGGTGGCCAGCGCGCCGGCGTTGCTGGGCGAGTTTAGAGGACAAGATCAGGCAGCGATGGCTCTCGAATACGCGGGCGGGCCGAATCCCGACCCGCGCCAGGCCGGTCCGCTGGCGCGGTTGCTGACCGGGTGGTTGCGTCCGGCGGAGCGGGTCGCCCTGGCCAACCTGCCCGCGTGGCAGCGGCTCGCCAAAGCCGCGTCGGCAAACCCGTTGTTCGGCCGGCTGAATGCAACCGTGGCGGACGCCCGCGTGGCCGCCAGCCTCTATCACGGCGACCTGGCGCCCTGGAACATCCGCGTGGCGCCGGGCACCGAGCGTTGGGTGGTTTTGGACTGGGAACGCGGCGAGCAGTCCGGGCCGCCGGGCTGGGACTGGTTTCATTTCCTCGTCCAGACCGAAATCTTGGTGCGTCGGGCGCGGCCGGCGGCCGTGGCCGAGCGGATCGAAGCGCTGCTGCGCTCGGTTGAGTTCGACCAATACGCGCGCGCCGCGGGCATCGAGGCCATTGCCCGGCCCTTGGTCGTGGCTTACTTGTTGTACTGCGTCGAGGTCATGCCGCCCGCCGAGGGGGACGCCCCAACCCGCGCGCTGTTGGAGCTGGTGGGACAACAATGGACGAGCTGAGGCGGCCGCGCGTCGGAACCGGCTCGGCTTACACCGCCCGGGCGGGCTGGACAGACGGGCCGGTGACGGCACGGAGCGGGCTGTCTCCTCGTCGGATGGTTCAGGGGTCTGACTGCCGAGCGTGGCGAACGCGGGTTCACCGCCGATGAACTGGAATCCCGTGGCGGCGAGGTGCGATTGACCGAGTGGCGATGACACGGTATTCTGAAATCGTGTTCGGGAAAGATCAGCGAATAGCAGAGCACTTCCGTCCGGATGAGCGAGTAGTCTTGTTTCCCGGGTCATGCCTGGACCTGCTCCGAGAGTGCCCAGATGACGTCTTTGGCCTGATCGTCACGTCGCCGCCCTACAACATCGGGAAAGAATATGAGAAACGGCTTGAACTAGGCACGTACCTGGCCCAACAGGCGAAAGTCATCAGAGAATGCGTGCGATGCCTTTCTCCACACGGAAGCATCTGTTGGCAGGTCGGGAATTACGTGGACAACGGGGCCATCATTCCTCTAGACACCGTCCTGTATCCCATTTTCATGGATTTGGGGTTGCGAATGCGCAACCGGATCGTCTGGCATTTTGAGCACGGCTTGCACTGCACCAAACGCTTCTCCGGCCGCTACGAAACGGTCATGTGGTTCACAAAGACGGACGATTATGTTTTCGACCTCGATCCGGTACGAGTACCCCAGAAATACCCCGGCAAGAAATATTTCAAGGGGCCCAAGGCCGGACAATACTCGTGCAATCCCCTGGGCAAGAATCCCGGCGACGTGTGGGTCATCCCCAACGTCAAGAGCAACCACGTTGAGAAGACCGAACATCCCTGCCAGTTTCCCGTTGAGTTGATTGAACGGCTGGTTCTCTCCATGACGAAGAGAGACGATTGGGTTTTTGACCCGTTCCTTGGAGCAGGAACCTCGATTATTGCAGCCGTTCGACATGGTCGCCGAGGAGCCGGAGCCGAGGTGGTTTCAAAGTATGTGAAGCTTGCGCGAGAGCGGATCGAAGCCGAGTTTGCCGGCACACTCAGGACGCGCCCGATGCACAGACCGGTTTATGACCCGGTCGAGGCTGGAAACAGCTTGGCAATCGCCCCATGGACGAACGACCGCGAAACCGCCCAAATGGCACTGCTGGATAAAGCCCCCGGGGCCGAGAGATACGCTGCCCAATGAAGATCGCTGAAACGTACTCCCACCTCAACGGCCTCGAATTCCTGATCGTCCATAAGCCGACGCTCTGGACAGAGATTCAAGAAGTCATCACGGCGGTGGATGCTGCAAAGTGCAAGACCAAGGTGTCGAAAGAGAAGACGATGCAGGGCCAACTTCTTTACAGCCCCATCGCCATGAACGCGGCGTTCAAGCGTCTTCTCCGCGGCATGGCGTGGGAGGAAAGTCGCGTGAGCTACTGGGTTACGCGAAGCGAGAAGCTGATCCGCAAGACGCTGACGATGCCTGCGGCGGAACAGAAGAAGGAGATTGAGGCGGCAGGCGAGAAGGCCATCTTCAGTTACAACCAGACGGATTTCGTCAAGAGCCGTGTCGCGCTTGAGGTTCAGTTCGGCAAGTATGCTTTCGTGGCCTACGACCTGTTCGTCAAGCACCTCGCCTTCTACGTCGGCGACCACATCGACGTCGGCGTGGAAATCCTGCCCATGAAGTCCCTCCAGAGCCAGATGAGTTCGGGGGTGGCCTACTACGAAGGCGAATTCTACAACGTTGTCCGGCAAGGGCGAGGTGTGCCTGCTGTTCCCTTGATCCTCATCGGGATTGAACCCTGAGCCAAGACAGCACAAGACCAGATGGTGCAGGTCGCGTCACGTCGCGCCGAACCTGCCCTCCACTGCTCGCAGTGCGATCGCTCGCGCGATAAGGATTCTGGTTCGGGATGAAGGCGCTCAGCAATTATCCGTAAGCTCTGCTGCCTGTCGGAAGCCGAAGAGGCGGAGGTAGCCGGCTTGGGCGGCGGCAGGGTGACCGTTGGCCAGTTGGGCGAGCAGGGTTTCTTCCAGCACCTCGACTTCCAGGCCGCGGAGACGGGTGTGGGCGTGGGCCTCGGTGAGCCGTTGCGAATAGCCGCGCATCGGGAAATTGGCGCGGGCGGATTGGCGCAGAAACGTCATTGTGCCGGCTGCACGCGCTGGCGGGGACGACGCCGGGTGATAGCGCGGACCTTCGGTGTGCAACGGGTCGGTTCCAGCCCCGTTGGGCTGGGCGTCCAAGAAGCCTGTTTTGCGGACCATCGGACCGGACTACTGGTGGACAGCGATCGGGGCCGGATGCACCCGGCAAATTGGTCTCAAGCCCCGATTGCCTCAGCCCCACTGTTACCCGTATCTTGGGACTCGGCTGTTACCCAAGTGCCGTCCCCGTGCCGCCAGCCTCCTCCGCCTGCTTGTAGCGCCTCCATCGCGGTGATCCCGGCAAGGTGCGCCGGCTTGGCACACGCCGCCCGGGCAGGGCTGGACAGGCGGGCCGGTCTCCTCCATGCTCGGTTTGCGCAGCCCGTCGGGCTGCGCGCCGAAAACCAGGATTCGTCATGAACACGCCACCGCAACCTGTTGAAGAAACATCGCCGCCGGCCGGCCCACCGGAGCCGACATTGTCGCTGCTGGCGCGGCTGGTGAACGTGTTTGCCGTGCCTGGTGAGGTGTTCGATGACGTCCGGTCATCCCGGGCCAGCGCAGCCAACTGGCTGGTGCCGGCCCTGCTGACGGCGTTGGTGGGAACGCTGGCGGCCATTGTCATGTTCTCGCAACCGGCCATTCAACAGCAGGTGCGCGAGCAACAGGAGAAAGCCATCGAGGAGCGCGTCCAGGCCGGCAAACTGTCCCGCGCCCAAGCCGACCAAGCGTTGGCCGTGATGGAGCGGTTCACCGGGCCGCGGATGATGATCGCCCTGGGAACGCTCGGGGCGGTCGTGAACGGTTTTGTGCGGTGTTTTGGCTGGGGGCTGGTGCTCTGGCTGCTGGGTCGCTGGGTGCTCAAGGCGCGTTTTGACTACATGAAGGCGGTGGAGGTAGCCGGCCTGGCCGGGATGATTGCCGTACTCGGGGCGCTGGTTACGCTGCTGCTGATTGTCAACGTGGGCAGCCTGTTCTCCAGGCCGAGCCTGGCGCTGGCGGTCGAGGACTTCGATGTCAAGAAGCCCGGCCACCTGCTGCTGGGCGCGGCGAATCTGTTTACGTTTTGGCACGTGGCCGTGATGTCGGTGGGTCTGGCCCGGCTGGCCGGCGTGCCCTGGGCGCGGGCGCTGCTGATTATGTTCAGCTTCTGGTTGCTTTGGACGCTGGCGCTGGTGTTTTCCGGCGTGGGGCAGATGGCGCTCTGACCGTTGGCTGCTGGCGCGGCGGGCCGGTCCGGTTCGGGATGTTTCGACCGCCGGGAGGGAAATTTTTCCGAAACATTTTTCGGCCAGGCGTGTCTTAATCGAAAGGGCATTTGCAAATGGCAAACTCGAAGAAACGGCGGAAGGTGCTTGTGTTTGGCGCCATCATCCTGGTGTTGGTGGCGCTGACGGCGCTGGCGATCTGGCGCAAACGCGAGGTGGTCGTCACCGTGCAGAAGGAAAAGGTGACGCGACGCAACCTGACGGAGCTGGTGGTGGCCAACGGGCGCATTCAGCCGGTGGTGCAAGTGAAGATCAGCGCCGAGGTGAGCGGTGAGATTGTGGAGCTGCCGGTCAAGGAGGGGCAACAGGTCCGGCAGGGGGATTTGCTGGCCAAGATCAAGCCCGACGTGTATGTGGCGGCGCGCAAGTCGGCCGAGGCCAACTATCAGTTGTCGCTGGCGGGCAGGCAGCAGGCGCTGGCCAACCTCCACAAGGCCGAGCTGGAATTCAAACGTCACGAGGACCTCTACAAGACCCGGCTCATCTCCGAGTCCACGTTCCAAGAGTTCAAGACCGCCCTGGAGATCGCCCAGGCCCAGTTGGAATCGGCCACCCACCAGGTCGAGGTCGCCCGAGCCTCGCTGGCCCGCGCCGAGGAGGAACTGGCCAAGACCACCATCTATTCGCCCATCGCCGGCACCGTCAGCAAGCTGAACCTGGAGCGCGGCGAACGCGTGGCGGGCAACACCATGATGGCCGGCACAGAAATCATGACCATTGCCGACCTGAACAACATGGAGGCGCGGGTGGACATTGGCGAGACGGACATTGTGCTGGTGCGGCCGGGGCAGAAGGCGCGGCTGGAGGTGGACGCCTTCAAGGACCGCAAGTTTAACGGGGTGGTCACCGAGATTGCCAACTCGGCCAAGGGCGTGGGGGCAATGAGCGCCGCCAGCCAGGACGCCACAAAATTCGAGGTCCGCATCCGCATCCAGGAAAAGGAGGCCTTCCGCCCGGGGATGTCCGTGACCGCCGAGATCGAGACCCGTTACCGCACCAACGTTCTGACCGTGCCCATCGCCAGTGTGACGACCCGGCTTCCCAAGGAGCCGGATAAGAAGAAGGATGCCAAGGCCTCTGCCAGGGCGGGCGGGACAAACGCCGCTTCGCCAACCGCCACCAATTCGCCACCCTCCCCGTCCGCCGGCAATGGCACCAACGGCCCGATTGCCGACAAGAAGGGCAAGGACGCGCCCAAGCCGATCGAGGTCGTCTTTGTCGTGGAGGGCGACCGGGTCAAAATGGTGCCGGTCAAGATCGGCATCAGCGACGAATCGTCATGGGAAATCCTGGAGGGTCTGCAAGAGGACCAGGAGGTCGTTTCCGGCGGCTACAAGGCCATCAACCGTGACCTCAGCGACGGCACCCGCATCCGGATTGGCAAGCCGGAGAAGGAGGAGGACAAGGAAAAGAAGTGACACCCGGGGCAACACACGGCGTGAACGTCTGCCACGGCAGACCCGCTCCGGCAGGCCGCCCTGGAGGGCGTCGGTTGGGACCTGCCCCGGCGGCAGTGCCCACTGTGCGGCGGGCGGGCGCGTCTGTCCGCCCCGCGGTGTGCAGCCGGGTTGCCGTTGCGGGTTGTCGCGCGCCCGGCGGCTCGCAGGCTACCGGGCCGACGCCGGGATTCCGTCACGATCGTGGCCAATGGTCCGGAGTGTTTGCGTTGTGAGCCTCATTCGATTGCAGAACATTTCGCGCCGCTATCAAATGGGGGCGGAGACGATTCACGCGCTGCGGGACGTTTCGCTGGTGATCGAGCGCGGCGAATACGTGGCCATCATGGGGCCGTCCGGGTCGGGCAAGTCCACTCTGATGAACCTGATCGGTTGCCTGGACACACCCAGCGCCGGTCGCTATGAACTCAACGGCACGGACGTCAGCCAGATGGACGACAACCAACTGGCCGAGGTTCGCAACCGCGAGATCGGCTTCGTGTTCCAAACGTTCAATCTGTTGCCCCGCTCCAACGCGTTGCACAACGTCGAGCTGCCCCTGATTTACGCCGGCGTGCCCGCCGAGGAGCGACGCCGCATGGCCCTGGCGGCGCTGACGCAGGTGGGGCTGGCGGATCGAATTCACCATCGGCCCAATGAACTGTCCGGTGGCCAGCGGCAGCGGGTGTCGGTGGCCCGCGCGCTGGTCAATCGCCCCTCGATCCTGCTGGCCGACGAGCCAACGGGCAATTTGGACTCGAAGACCGGCGAGGAAATCATGGCGCTGTTCGACGAGCTGTGGCGGGGCGGTCACACCATCGTGCTGGTCACGCACGAGGAAGACATCGCCCGGCACGCCCGCCGCATCGTTCGCATCCGTGACGGCCGGATCGCCGCCGACGAACGGCGCGCCGCTGGCGGGACCGTCCCCTCCCCTGCCCCATGACGCTGCTGACGGAGCTGCACGAGGGTTTGCGCATCTCCTGGAGCGCGCTCCGCGCCAACCGGATGCGCTCGGCGCTGACCACGCTGGGCATTGTGATTGGGATTGTGACCGTGACGCTGATGGGCACGGCGATTCGCGGGCTGAACGAGGCCTTTCTGACCAGCGTGTCGGCCGTGGGCACGGACGTGTTTTTCATTCAGAAGTTGCCGTGGTTCAGCGACGAGCCGTGGTGGAAACTGCGCAACCGGCGGGAGATTTACCTGGCCGACGGCCAGGCCTTCATCCGCTACGCCAACCCCGCCTGGCACGTCACCTTGCAATCCGTCGGCGTCCGCACCTTGCGGCATGGGCGCAGCGTGGCGACCGGGGTGATTCTGGTCGGCAACACGGAGGAAGGCGTGGTGACCGAGGGCCTGACACTGCGCGAGGGGCGATACTTCACCGCGAGCGAAGTGTCCGGCAGCCGGCCGGTGTGCGTGCTGGGCGCCGACATCGCCAACAGCTTCTTCCCGCACGGCAACGCCGTCGGTAGCCGCATCCGGATTGACGACACCACCTTCGAGGTCATCGGCGTGCTCGAAAAGCGCGGCAAGTTTTTGGGCCTGGAAAACCTCGACAACACGGCGCACATCCCGGTGACGCGACTGGCACGGGGCTTTGTGTTCTGGCCGGGCATACGGATCGTGGTCAAGGTGGGCGGCCTGGCGCAACTGGAGGACGCGCGCGAGGAAGTGCGCCACGTCATGCGCCGGGTTCGTCGCCTGCCGCCGGGCGAGCCGGACGACTTCGCCATCAACACCACCGAGGCCCTGATCGAGACGTTCACGCGGCTGAGCCGCGTGATTGGCGGGGTGGGTTTGTTCATCACCGGGTTGTCCCTGTTCGTTGGCGGCATCGGCATCATGAACATCATGTTCGTCTCGGTGACCGAGCGAACGCGCGAGATCGGGATTCGCAAGGCTGTCGGAGCCAAACGGCGCGCCATCCTCATGCAGTTTCTCATCGAGGCGGCCGGGATTTGTCTGCTGGGCGGCCTGATCGGGCTGATCCTGGCGGCGCTGACCACGTGGGGTATTTCACAATTTTTCCCGGCCCGACTCTCGTTGGGTATCGCGGCGCTGGCCCTGGTGGTGTCGGCCCTGACCGGTGTGGTCGCGGGGTTCTTGCCGGCCTGGCGGGCGGCGCGGCTCAACCCGGTGGATGCGTTGCGCGCCGAATGAAACCGCACCCGCTCACATTGTTGCTGGCCGAGGCGCGGGAGAGCTTCCTGATGGCCATGAGCGCGCTGGCCGCCCACAAACTCCGCGCCGCCCTTACCTTGCTCGGCGTCGTGGTGGGCGTCTTTTCGATCATCGTGACCATGACCGCCATGCGCGTGTTGCAAAGCAACATCGAGAGCGAGCTGAGCGGTTTGGGTGCGCACACCTTCACGGTGGACAAGTGGCCGGCCATCTCGTTCGAGGGGCCGGAGGGCCGGGAGAAGTATCGGCGGCGGCGGCCGCTGACGCTCCAGCATCAGGCCATCCTGCGCGAGCGGGCCACACTGGCCTTGGCCGTGGGCGCCGAGACCGAGCTGTGGCGCGGCGAGGCGGCCTCGCGCCATGCCAAGACCGACCCGGACGTCCTGCTGCTGGGCGCGACGCCCGAGGCGTTGGCGTGCAAGGGCTGGGACATCGCCGAGGGCCGCGGGCTGATGGCAACCGACGTGGACGGCGCCCGCTTCGTCTGTCTGCTGGGCCACAAGCTGGCCCAGAAACTCTTTCCCCGCGGCGGCGCGGTCGGCCAGACGGTGAAGTTCGACGGCATCCGGCACGTGGTGGTGGGGGTTTTGGAGCGGACCACGCGGATGGGCGAAGGGCAGGACAACTTCATGGTGGTGCCGATTACGCTGGGGTTGAACCGCTATGGCGGCGGCAACTGGCGCAGTCTGACTCTGCTGGTCCAGGCCCGCGACCAGGCCAGCTATGACGACTGCGTCGAGCAGGTCCGCGGCATCCTGCGCACGGCCCGCCGCGTGCCGCCCACCGAGCCGGACGATTTCGAGATTTCCTCCAACGACTCGCTGATTCGCCAGTTCCGGAGTCTGACGTTTGCCGTGCGGGTGGGCGTGGCGGTGATCAGTTCCATTGCCCTGATGGCCGCGGGCATCGGCATCATGAACATCATGCTGGTGGCCGTGACGGAGCGGACGCGCGAAATCGGCATTCGCCGCGCCGTCGGCGCCAAGCGCCGGCACGTGATGGCCCAGTTCATCCTGGAAGCCGTTGTGCTGTGCGAGGTCGGCGGGGTCATCGGCGTCGCCCTGGGCATCCTGGGCGGCAATGCCACCGCCTACTATCTCAAGGTCGCGCCGGCGGTGCCGGTGGATTGGATGGTGCTGGGCCTGCTGATCTGTTCGGCGGTGGGCATTGTGTTCGGCACCTACCCCGCCTTCAAGGCGGCCCAACTGGACCCGATCGAGTCGCTGCGTTACGAGTAACGGCGTCGCCGGGCCGGCTCAGCAGGGGTTCGCCTGCCCGGTCGCCGGGCCAGGCTCGACGTAGTTGCGCTCGCGGTAAAGCCAGGCGCTCAGGATGAAGACGAGGGACACCAAGAACATCGCAGCGGCGAAGAACAGAAATTGGGCCGCGCCCTGGAAGCGGTTCAGCCGGGCCACCACCGCCGTGAACAGGTTGCCCGCAAACACCGTCAGCAGCCAAAAGCTCATGATCGTGCTCTTCATGGTCCGTGGCGCTTGCGTGTAGGCAAATTCCAGCCCCGTGATCGAGATCATCACCTCGGCCGAGGTGAGGATCAGATAAGGCACAAACTGCCAGCCGATGTTGACCCGCGCGCCGCGGTCCAGCGCAGCCTGGATGGCGGCGGCGGCCACAAACGAGAAACCGGCCAGCAGCATTCCGGTGGACATCCGTCGCAACGGCGTCACCCGCACCCCCAACCGTCCGAGCAACGGATAGATACCCAGGCTGAACACCGGGATCAGCACCATCACCAGCGCGGGGTTCAACGCCGCAATTTGGGCCGCCTCCAGTTCAAGCCCCAGAAAGCGCCGGTCCATCTGCTGCGCCTGCAGAATCCAGGTCGAGCTGTGCTGGTCAAACAACGCCCAGAACATCGGCACGGTGGCAAACACCCCGAACACCGCCGCCACGGCCCGCGCACCCTCGATTTCATCCGGCCCGAACCGGTCCGCCGCGCCCTGCCAGAAGCCTGCGCCCGCCGGCCGGCCCGGCCACCGCCGCAGCGCGCGCCAGAACACCGGCAAAAAACCCGCCGTATGCGCCTGGCGGCCGGCCGGCACGCGCACGTAATGCCGGCGGCCCAGCCAGAACACCAGGGTCGCCAGCCCCATCAGCACGCCCGGGATGCCAAAGGCCACGCGCGGCCCCCACTGCTTCAGCACGTAGGGAATGAGCAGCGTCGAGAAAAACGAGCCAAAATTGATGGACCAGTAGAACAGGTCGTAGGCCCGCTTGAGCAGGTGGCTGTTCGTGCGGTCAAACTGGTCGCCCAGAAACGACGACACGCACGGTTTGATGCCGCCCGAGCCAAACGCCAGCAGGGCCAACCCCACATAAAGGCCCGTCCGGCTCTCCCACACTGCCAGCACACCGTGGCCCAGGCAGTAAAACAGCGAGATGTAGAGAATCGTGTGGTACTTCCCCCAAAACCGGTCCGCAATAAACCCGCCCACCAGCGGCATCAAGTAGCATGCCGCCACGAAGGTGTGAAACACGCCCGTGGCATCGGCCTTGGCCATCAGCAGGTGCTGCGTCATGAACACAACCAGGATGCTGCGCATCCCGTAGAAGCTGAACCGCTCGCAGGCTTCGTTGCCGATGATGAAACGGAACTGGTACGGGAATCGCGCTGGCGCCGGGGTGGTGACTTGTGTCATACGGCTCAGAATGGGGCGTGGCTGGCTCTGCGCTTACGGGGCGGCTGCGGCGGTTGGTTTGCCGCCCGCGGTTTGGGCGGCCGGTTGCGACCCGCAGACCCACGGCCGCAACCGCTCACACAAGTCGGCAGGCAGTCGTCGGGGCCTGTTCTGCAGGTCCGTGCACACGTGTTGGGTCTCGGCCTCCACAAGCAGGCTGCCGGCCTGATTCAAGACACGGCAGGCGACCCGCAGCCGCGCACGCTCCGCCTGCGCCAGCCGGACCTCGATGGTCAGCAGGTCATCGTATCGGGCCGGGGCGTGGTAGCGCAGGTGGCACTCCAACACCGGAAACAACACCCCCTGCTCCTGCAGTTGCAGAAACGGCGCGCCCAGGTGCCGAAAGAACTCGTTGCGAGCCGCCTCCAGCAGGTCCAGATACCGGCTGTAATACACGTGGTTGCCCAAGGTGCATTCAGCGTAGGTCACCCGGTGGGTGTGGCGAAAAACTGCCTGTTCCATGAGGGCCAGTCTGGCCGGCTGCCCCCGGAGCTGTCCAGTCCGGGCACGCGCTGCCCGCTACCCGCGCACGGTCCAAACCCTCCGCTGCCGCCGTAGCCGCCGTCAGGCGGCGGAGATTCCGCGCCCACAGGTCCACCGCTTCCCACCGGGGCCACTTTCCTTTGGTCTTTGCGTCTTGGCGCCTTTGCGTTTGTTCTGGCGGCCTGGCGTTGGCAAAGGTCAGAAACGGCCCTGCCGCTGCGGCCGCGGCAAAGCCCGACATTTCGCCTCGTCAATCTCTCCTCGGCCGCCTGTCGCCGGCCCCAAAAACAGCAAAGCCGCCGAGGACTGACCCCGGCGGCCTTGCGTTGAGCTGAGAGCAACAGCCGTGTGGCGTCGTGGCGATGGCGACGCCTATTTCAACTCGGCGAGCATCTTCCTGGCGTCGGCCGCGAAAGCTGCGTTGGGCTGGAGTGCCAGCGCCCGGTTCAGGGCTTCCCTGGCCTCCTTGGCCTGTTTGAGTTGAAACCGCGCCCGCCCCAGGTGGTAAACGGCCTCCGCGTCGTCGGCGCGTTGCCGCACGTAGTCGCTCAGCACGTCTGCCGCGCGGGTGAATTCGCCGCGCTCGGCTGCCGTGACACCCAGGATGCGGGCCATCTCAAGATCGGTGCGGTCTGTTTCACGCACGCGCAGCGCCTGCTGGTAGGCCTTTTCGTGATTCTGCAGCGGGCCAAAGTTCAGGCGCGCCAGCTCACGCACGGCGGGCGTGAAGCTCGGGAACACGGCCAACGCCCGCTCGTAGAGGCGCTGCGCCTCCGCGGCGTTGCCGCTTCGCGCTTCCACGGCGGCCAGCACCATGAGCGCCGGCACGTTGTTCGAGCGGGTCTGGAGCACCTGCCGCACGGTCGGCAGGGCGGCTTGCGCCCGGGCCGCGTCGCCCAACAACGACTGCATCTGCAGGAACGTGTTGATCTCGTCGGCCAATGGCGCGTCCGGTTTCAGGGCCTGGGCAGCTCGCATGGCCTCAACGGCAGCGCTGACCTGTCCGAGGCTGTAGCGCGCCAGGGCGACGTCGAACTGCGCGCGGGCGTCTTCGGGCAGCTTGCGGGCGCATTCTTCGTAAAGGTTCAACGCCCATTTGTGGTCGCCCCTGGCCCAAACTCGCGCGGCCAGCACGCGCGCCACTTCGACATCGTCGGGCGCCAGGTCGCGGGCCTTGCGCGCGAGCGCCAGGGCGTCATCAGCCTTGTCCGGCCGGTCCGCGTACAACGTCGCGAGCCGGGTGAGCACGGGCACGGAAACGGGGTTGAGCTTGAGGGCCTGCTCGCAAGCTTGAATGGCCTTGTCGGTACGCCCGGCGAGCACGTAGGCGGTTGCCAGCCGGCCCAGCAAAACCGGGTCGCGCGGGTTGGCGGACGCCGCCTGTTCGAGCTGACTCAACTGGGTGTTGTTGAGCTTGGCCGGGTCCACGGCCAGCACCTCCAAGCAGCGGCGGGCTTCCCGGTGACCGGGGAAATCGGGCTGGAGCTGGAGGGCGGTTTGGAGGGCGACCCGTGCCGGCGCCTCCTCGCCCAGCATGTAGTGGGTCAGGCCGAGGTGGTATTGAACCTCCGGCTCCTGCGGCAACTTGCGGGCGCTGTCGCGCAACAGGGCCAGGGCGCGGACGTAATCGCCCCGTTTGAACAGCACCCACCCGAGGGTATCGGCGCAGGCCGGCTCACCCGGTTGAAGCTCGACACTGCGGCGGGCGCATTCGTAGGCGCGGTCCAGGTCGCCGAGATACTCGGCGCACAGCCAGGCCAGGTTGTTGAGGGCCGGCCCGTAGCGCGGGTTCATGGCGAGGAGTTTCTCGTAGGTCTGGCGGGCCGCGGTGTAGTTGGTGGCCTCGGTCTGGAGCACGCCGATTTGCAGCCACGAGGCCCAGTCGTTGGTGTAGCGGGCCGTCAGTTCCTGCAACCGCGTCAGGGCTTCTTGGTAGCGCCTGGTGGCGATATACAACCTGGCCAATTCCGCCTGCGCCGGCTGGTAATCCGGCGCCAGGGCCGCAGCGCGCCGCAGGTTGGCCTCGGCCTGCGGCAGGTTCGTTTGGGCGAGGTGCACCCGCGCCAGCAACATCAGGGGCAGCGGCGAGTTGGTATTGCGCGCCAATTCGGCTTCGACCCGACGACGCGCGGCGTCGAATTGTCGTTCCTGCAGGTCCAGTTGCACCAACTGGGCCAGGGCGGGGAAGAAATCCGGCTGAACGGCCAGGACGCGCTCGAAGGTGGCGCGGGCGGCGGCGTTCTGACCCTGTTGTTGCAGCACCAAGCCGGCCAGCAAGACCGGCTGCGGATTGGTGGGGAACGCCTTGGACAGGGCCTGGTACGTAGCCAGCGCGTCACGCCACTGCCCCAACCCTTGGTAAGCCGCCGCCAAGAGCAGGTGGGCCTGGGCCGAATTGGGATGCCGCTCCAACAGCCGCTTCAGCGCCGTCACGGCCACGGCCGCTTCGCCGCGCCGAATCCGCAGCTCCGCCAGCAGCAACTCCGCATCCAGGTAGTCGGGGTCGAGCGTGACCGCTTGATTGAGGCTGCTGATGGCGCGCGCCTGGTCGTTATTCAGCAAGGCCGCGTTGGCGATTTCGTAGTGGACCAGGGGGTTCTTGGGATTGAGCTTGAGCACCTTTTCCCACTCGCTGACCGCCCGGTCCGGCGCGCCCTGCGCCAGACGCAACCGCGGCATCAGCGTCATGGCGGGCAGGTTCAACGGGTCACGCATCAACACCTGCTTGAGCAGCGCCTCGCAGGCGTCGAATCGCCGCTCGGCCAGGTCCAGGGCCGCCAGTTCCAAGGCCGCCGGCAAGTAATCCGGCGCTTGCTTCCGGGTGGCCTCCAGCAATTGGCGAGCGCCCGCGGCGTCCTTCTGAGCGGCCTTGAACTCGGCGCAACGCAGGCGGTAGCGGGATCGTGGAGGCGACAGTTGGGCGGCGCGCTCGAAAGCAGCGAGGGCGGCCTGAGGTTGGTCGCGCAGCGCCAGCAGGTTGCCCAGACCGAAGTGCGCCGCGGCCGAATTGGTGTCCAACGCCAGCGCCCGGCGATAGGCCGCCTCCGCGCGATCCAGGTCGCGCATCCGTAGGTGCGCGTCCCCCAGAGCCACCAGCAAGCTCGGTTGCCCCCCTGTTGGGGGCACGAGTTTTTCCAAGCGTTGCCGCACATCAAGCACCTCGTTGGTGGTGCGACTGCTGCCCAGCAGCACGCTCCAAGCGATGTCGTTGGTGGGGGCGACTTCAAGCAGCGACATGGCCTCCTGACGCGCTTCCTTGAATGCACCGGCCCCCAAAAAGGCCTGCGCCAGCAGCAGGCGCGCTGCGTGATTGGTCGGCGCCACGTCCCTGACCCAACGCAGCGTCCCCAGCGCCTGCAGGTTGCGTCCCTGCTCCAGATAAATGCGCCCCAACTGTTCCAGGGCGACCAGGTTGGTGAAGCCGTACTTCAGCGCGTTGCGGAACTCGATCTCGGCGCGATCGTAATCCCCCGCGGCCAGATAATTCTGGGCGCGCCCCATGTGGCGCTGGCGCTTGGCGGCCTTGGAACAACCCGCCGTCAGTCCCGCGGCCAATGCCAACACAAGGGTCAACAATACTGTGCGTATGAGGTGTCGCATGATGTGTTCAGCGATGCTGCTCCTTGTGCGCGGCGCCGGGCCGCCGGTCCGCGTCAACCCCACCCGTCGTGAGCCGGTCCGGACCACCCGTCTGCGGCGGTGCGCAGCCACGCTCCGTGTGTCGCAGCCAACCGAGCAGCAGCAAAAACGGAACAAGGGACAGGACAAAGAAGATCGGGCCGCCTTTGTGGTGCAGCGGCGAGTCTATGACACGCGCATCCACGTGGACCGTCAGCAGGGCCAGCGAGACGATGCGGAAGGCATTGCGGAGGATCGCCAGCGGCACCACGGCCAGCACCAACACGGCCCGCCGCCATGGGGAGCGGAGCAGCCAGTAGGCGGCCACCAGGCTGACGATGAACAACACCCACGTGGACCGAATGCCGCTGCATTCCTGCGCCACACGGATGGTGAGACCGGGCAACTGGAACACCTGGCCCTCCCGAAAAACCGTCGCGCCTGTTACCGCAAACAGCCCGGCGGCGGCCTCGGCCGAGGCGCGTTGCAGCACGATTTCCAGCCAGTCCCGCGCGGCCGTGGGCATGGGGATCATGAACAGCAGAAAGGCCGCCGGGAAAAGAAAGGCGCGCACCATGTGGCCGCCCAAGATGGCCAGCGCCCCGGCCAGCAGTAGGCCCCACCAAGCAGCGGTGGTCATGGCCAGCCCATCGCACGGCTCGGGCAACGCGCCGCGGCGGCTCAACACAAAGTAGGCGTTCAACGCCGCCAACCCCAGCGCAGCCGGGATGACCGCCAGCACCGGCGAACTCGAGATCGGCGGCACGGGCTTGTGACGGCGTTCCCAAACCAAATACGCCGCCACCAGCGGCACCAACAGCGCGTGGGAGTGCAGGTCGGACGCCGCGGAATACCGTGCCAGCAGGTAGAGCGGCTTGGCAAACGCCAGGCACAGCAGAACCGCATACACGACAAACCACCGCACCCGGTTGGCCATGCCGGGTGTCATCGCAGAGCCGTTTGAGACGATCGTGTTCACTCGATCCGCCAAACCCGCCTGACCGGCGCGCGCGGCGGGCCAGGCCGGCAATGATCCATGGTGGTCGCAGCCGGCAGCGCCTCAACCGCCGGGCCGCGGCTTGCAACCGCGTGCTTCAGGCCTTCCAGACCTGGCCGGGTTGGGTTCGGCAGCCGGCCATGGCGTTGCGGGTGTCCACGATGCACCCGGCCCAATCCGCCAGTTCCTGGTAGTTCACGCAGGCGTGGTTGGTGGCCACCAACACCAGGTCGAAACTCGCCACGGTGGCGCGATCCCAAGCGACGCTCTTCTTGCCGGCCCAGTGCGGGTGCTCGCGCGTGGGGCGGATGACCGGCACGTAAGGGTCGTAGTATTCCACCTGCGCCCCGCGCCCGTTCAGCAGGTCCATCAGCACGTAACTGGGCGACTCGCGGTCGTCGTCCACATTGGGTTTGTAGGCCAGGCCCAACACCAGGATGCGGCTGCCCTTGACCGCCCGGCCGCGGTCGTTGAGCGCATCGGCCACGCGATGCACCACATACAGCGGCATCGAGGTGTTGACCTCGCCCGCCAGCTCGATGAACCGCGTGTTTTGGCCATACTCGCGCGCCTTCCAGGTCAGATAAAACGGGTCAATCGGAATGCAATGTCCGCCCAAGCCTGGCCCCGGGTAAAACGCCATAAACCCGAAGGGCTTGGTTTTGGCGGCGTTGATGACCTCCCAGATGTCAATGCCCATGGCGCTGTAAACGACCTTCAGCTCGTTGACCAGGGCGATGTTCACGCTCCTGAAGGTGTTCTCCAACAGCTTGGTCGCCTCGGCGGCGCGACAGGAGGACACCGGCACGACGGATTGCACCGCGCGCGAGTAAAGGGCCGTGGCCCGGGCCAGGCAGGCGGGCGTCAGGCCGCCCACGACCTTGGGGATGGACGCGACCTTGCTGGCCGGGTTGCCCGGGTCTTCGCGTTCCGGCGAGAAGGCCAGGTGGAAATCCACGCCCGCTTTCAGGCCGCTGCCCGCTTCCAACACCGCGCGCAGGTCCTCGTCGGTCGTGCCCGGGTAGGTGGTGGATTCCAGCACCACCAACGTGCCCCGCTGCAAGTGGGGCGCCACCGCCCGGCCGGTTTGAAGGATGTAGGAAATGTCCGGCTCGCGGTTCTTGTTCAGGGGCGTGGGCACGCAGATAATGACCGCCTCCACGTCGCGCACCCGGCCAAAGTCCGTGCTGGCGCTGAACCGCCCGGACCGCACCTGCTCAGCCACGGCCGCGGGCGGGATGTGGTGAATGTAACTGCGACCGGCATTGAGGGCCTCGACCTTGGCTGGATCAATGTCCAGACCGACCACTGTGACGCCCGAGCGCGCAAACTGCAGCGCCAGCGGCAACCCCACGTAACCTTGTCCAATGATGGCGATGTTCATGGTAAAAATCTCAGCCGTGTTAGGCCCGCCGCGGGACTTGGCGGCAACCGGGCGGCGCGGCCCAAAAACTCAAGCAAACGCCCCGTTCAGGACGGTCAGTTCGAGCGCAAAAGGCCGGTTGGCGTCACAACCGATGGCTCATGTCCGGCTGCTTGAGCCGTTGCGTCCGGGCCGGCGCTCTGGCCGTGCGGGAAAAAGAAACAGCGGGCATACCCATACGCCAGGGCTTCGCCGACCACGTCTCGTACACCGTCACTCGAACGCCACCAGTGTGTCGGGTCGTACTCCCTGCCGGCAACTGAAATGATGCCCACCCGGAAGGTCGGCCCAAGGGCCTTTTGAAACAGAAGCCGCGATCGGCGCGCGTGCGGCCCCAGGGTCAACACGTTGACGCCACAGGCCCGCTCGCCAGCCCGGTCCAGCCATCGCCGCACTTCCAGGGCGGCGTGATACGTTCTATCGGCGCGTTCCACCCGGCACGGCACGGCAACCAGGTTCGTGCCCAAGCCACGCCGCCTCAACCGCTGCGCCGCCCAATCTGCCGCGGTGTAATAAGGCGAATCGGCCCACCCGTCCTTGGTGATGTTGCCCGATGTCAGCACGAGGCGATAGTTGCCCCGCTGAAATATCCTGACGGCCTCGTCCAACGCGTAATCCGGAACCCAGCCTTCCACCACCAGTATTTCCGCCTCCACCGGCTCCGTGCGGGACAGGAACGCATTGAGCCGCCAGGTCACAACCAGCAACCCGAGCACCACTGTCAACAGCACGAGCAGCCTGCCGGCCGCCGACAAGCCCCACCGCTCCCGCTTGACCAGCAACCCGCCCAGCACCCGCCGTCGCCCGCCGACCGGCATGCGCCGCTCGAAACCTCCGTCCTTGGAAGCGTTCACTGTCACATGTCAGGTCTCGCACTCCCTGCGGCTGTCTGAGCCTCAGAAGCTCTGAATCGGTTCGGCGTCGGTTACTCGGTGTCGCTGCGCTCTGCAGCGGGCGGTTTGGACGCAGTCATGCCCCAGACACCGACCCGCTTCTGACGCGCCTCAGCCTCCAGCGACATCAGCTTCGCCCTAAAATCGCCCGATTTTTGGCCGGGCAAGGATGCCGTCACGCCCTTGACCCGCGCCCACCCGTGCGCGACCAGCAATTCCGCCAGGTCGTTGGTGCCGACCCTGACGAAGGCGTAGTAACGCGGCCGCCCTGGCGTGCTGGCCCAGCGTGTGGTAACCGTGAACGGCTCACGCAATGTCTCACGCGTGAAATCCCTGGCCCGTTGTCCCGCCTTGATGGTGTCGTCTATGGTGATCCCGAAGTGCTCGGCCTGCTCGCGGTTGCGGTCGGGATAGCGGAAGTTCAGCTCCGGTGCGTCCACAAAGTAAAGCCGCAGGTTGAACTCGTTGGTGCCACACCGCACCCCGAAACTGTCACCGTCGGCCTCTTTGCTGGCGACGTACTGGCAGTTGGTCAACGTCACCCAAGGCCTGGGCTCGGCGGCCCATATCGCGCCGGTCGCGAGCAGCAGGCAGAGCACGCTGGCCTGTCGAAGTGAGGCTAGTTTTGCTGTCTCCATTGGGCGTCTGGGCATGTTGCCGGGGTTGCGGCGGCTCGGTCGCCGCATGCCGCGACAGCCCCCCAGCGCAGCCGAGCGCTGGCAGGGCACGACTTCTGCAGCGCGTCGCCTAATGACGCCAGCGCGTGCCCACCGGGGCCGTCGCAGGGCCAAAACTTCGCGCTCTGTCTGGCCCGAATCCGATCGCGCGCCGGGCAACCACATGCCTGCTTGAACACCGGCCCTGCAACCCGACCTCACCCGCTTTACCGTACATTCGCCGAGTCGGGGCTGAGGCTTGCCACCAGCCGATCCTGAAAAACCGTCGCCTGTTGGGGCGCGCCGCGGGCTTGCAGCAACGAGGTCAGCCCCAGGAGCATCCAGGCCTGGGACCAGCGCATGTAATTGACGCGGTTGGTCCAGAGCGGCCACTTCTGGTAGTAAAACCATCCCAGCGGGTGACGCATGTGTTGGAGCGCCCAACAGGCCACTGCGTCGGCGAGCGGGAGGCTGCGCTCGTCGCGACCGGCCAGAGTGGTCAGCGTGATCAGAGCCTGGGCGATTGAGTGGATGTCCACCGGCCAGGTGCGGTTGTGGAAGTATCGGGCGACGCCGCCCGGGGCAAAGAAATGGTCCAAGTAATACCGATACCCCCGGTCCAGGGCCGCCTCGCATTCGGCCAGCGCCAGGCTCCGTCCGAGGACCGCCAAGGCGCACAGGTTGTAACCCGTGTGAAAGCTGTCCACCCACTGCTGCGTGGCAGCCTCCCCGTATGGCCACGAGCCATCCGCACGCTGCCACCGCAGCGCATAGCGGGTGGCGGCCCGCGCCACCTGCTCGAAAGCCGGCTCGGGTCGCAGGTTGTTGAGGCGCGCCAACAAGGCTGCGCCCAACAAATTGGCGTTGTGCACGCGGCTGTGGTCCACAGGCGTGTAACTGAAACAAAGGGCGTCGCCCTCCGTCGTCCGATTGAGACCCTCCAACAGGAAATGCCCCGCGCTGCGGGCTGCCTCAAGCCAGGCGTCCTGGTCAAACAGTGCGTGCGCGTCCAGCAGGGCATTGGCGGCAAAGGTGGTGCAGATGATGTTGGGCGTGCCTCGCGGCACCAGGTAGGTGCGGGTTTGCCAGGCAAAGTTGTAGCCCCAGCAGGCGTGACGTTGGCCCGGAGTGCAAAGCTCCATAAGCCGTTCCGCCAGGTGACGTACCATCGTCTCGTCAACCAGACCCAGCTTGTAAAGCCGCACGTAGGCGGCCAGAAACACGGCAATGCCCTTGGGGTTCTGCTCGCGCGGTATTCCCAAGCACGGACGCAAATTCAACGGACAGCGCTTCAGGAGCTGTGTGAATGCCAACCGCGGCAGACGAAATCGCAGCAAACCGAGTCGCTGGAGGAGACGACTGTTCAGCGCGTCATAGGGATCGTAACCGGCCCAGTTGTGCGCCTCGACATACTGCCGGAGGTCCGACACACCCCGGCGCAAGGCGGCCAAATAGTCGGCCTCCGCACGCTGACGCGCCGGATGATTCGGCGGGTTCATCGTGAATTCTCGAGGTATCTGAATGCGGCCAAGATGCCGGCGGCGGCGGTGTCAAAGTTGAACTCGGCAACCTTGGCGCGGGCGGCCTGCGAGAAGGCCTGCCACTTCTGCGAGTCTCTCAACAACCCGACCGCAGCATCCGCCCATGCCTCAACCTCCAGCGGCAACACGAATCCATTCTCGCCATCGAGGACCAGCTCTCCCGCCGCGGCGGTCCATTCGGTCGTGATTACCGGCGTTCCGGCCAGCATGGCTTCGTTGATGACGACGCCCCAGCAATCCCCGGAGGTTGGCAGCAGCAACAGCCGGGCTTGGGCGTAGTAGTCCGGCAGGTCGTCGTGCCGGATGAAACCGGCGAATCGGTAGGCGACGCCATGCCGATCAAACACCGCCCGCATCTGCGTTTTGAGCTCCTCGCGTCCTTCCCCGATAATCAGCACGTTGCAACGACCCTGGCGGCGCTTGACTGCAGCACAGACCTCGGCGAAAAACACCGGATTCTTCACGTCCACAATCCGCCCCGAGAACATGATCTCGAAGTTCCGCTCAATGTGCCGTCCAGCCAGACGCGACTGGAAGTAATCGTTGTCCGCCACCAAATGGCTCAAGAAGCACTGGGCCTCGGTAATGCGCGGATTGTAGTGTCTGTGCAGGGCGAGGGTCTGGCGGCTGCTGCCGACGAAGGCGTCGCCCAAATGGTTGTACACGATGCGCCGGGCCAACCGCTGCAGGCGACCAATCCCCCGCTCCCGCCCCAGCCAACTGTCATCCAGAAGGGCCACCCTCGTGCCCAACAGCCGGCACAGTGTCATGGCCAACCAGCCGCTCGGGTCCTTAATGGAGGCCACGACCAGCGCAATGCGCGGCCGACGCCGCAGCAAGAAGGGAACAAGGCCCGGGTTGAAAAACCGCTCGGTGTCGCCCCGCCTCAATGTCAGCGCACGCAGAATTCGCTTTGGATGCGCACCCGGCTTGAAACTCCACAACCGTCGCTTCTCGTTGTCCTTGAAATAAACGATCTCGACGTTGCCATCGAGCTGGCGATAGACCCGCTCGAAGACCGGCTCGCGCCACGGTGTCGGAATGTCGTTGATGATGAGATATCTCATGCCGCGATGATGGCCCGGGCGGGGGGCCGAGGGCGCAAGGGATCAGTAACCGAGCTTAGCGGCTGGCGGCCGAGTCTGGTCTCGTTTTCAGAGACTGAGCGCGGACCTGGCTCAATCCATCACGGTCAGGCTTGCGGTGTCCCCCGAGCGGGCATCTGCGCAAAAATCGCGTCCATGATGCGGGAGGTCCGCAGGATTTGATCGCCGGGAATCGGGTCCGGTCCCCCCTCGCGGATGGCACGGTAAAACAACTCCATGAGTTTTCTCATGCCGTAGTCCATGTGGAAATCCCGGCGGGCAAACAGGCGCATATTGCGCGTGCTGTTTCTCGCCAATTCACGGGCCTGCGCCAAGGGGGCAAAAAAGTAGCGCAGATAGCTCTTCAGCCGACACGGCGGCACGCGCACGACGGTGCGATACGTGTTGTCCAGGACCAGGTTGCCGGTCGGGCCATACAAACGCAGCTCGTTGGAGCCCGCGCCAAACTGGGTGGTAAACAAGAAGAACGCGGTGGTACCGGTCTCATCGCGAATCACGGCCCGCACCTCATCCACCATGTCCGTCAGCCCCCGTTGCGCCAAGAAAGGGCTGCTGAAGCTAAAGGCTGTAACGGCCGGGCAGTCCCCGACAAGGAACTCCGCAACCTTGGCGATGCCGTGACTGATGAGGTTTTGGGGCAGCGAGCCGGGAAGTCGGCGCACCCAGTGCCGGGGGTCGGCCAGCACCGCCCTCCCGTACGTCGGGTCGTCGTGGGAAAAACACTGGATGCACTCGATGTGCACCGGCGGGCCGCCCAGGAAGCCGCCGCGCACCAGCTCCCGCAATCGCAGCGCCTCCGGGCTGAACTGGAGATTATGCCCCACCGTAATGCGCAGGTTCTTACGATGCGCAAGCTCGATCAGTTGTTCCGCTTCCTGGGTGTTGACCGTAAAAGGCTTCTCTAGATACACGTGGCACCCGGCTTCCAGACACAGACGCCCCAGCGCAAAGTGACTCTGGGCCGGGGTGGTGATATGGACCGCATCCAGGCGCGCCTCCTGCAACATGGCTGAAAGGTCCGTATAGGCCCGGGGCACGTGAAAACGGTCGGCCAACTGCGCCGCCATCAGTTCCTCTTGATCGCACACAGCCGCCAGTTCGCAGCCGGGCAGATAGCGCAGTTGTTCGGCGTGCTGGTCGGCGATAAAGCCGCAGCCCACCATCCCGACACGTATTTTGCCGGCATCAGCCATTTTTTTGATAGTCGAAATAGCGCGACAGCGCCTCGGGCATCGGCACGCGGCAGCGCCAGCCCAGGCGCTCCTTGAGCTTATGGTTCGAGTAGCGGTGACCTTTCCACGCGAACGCGCACATGCGGCGGTTGAAGACCGGGGGCAATTGCCCGTTCGACCGCGCAGCATACCACTCCCAGACCCGACACAGACCGTAGGCCAACCAGTAGGGCACGCGGACCGAATGGAAGGAACGCACACGCCGCTTGTACTGTCGCAGGAATTGCCGACTGGTGGGCAGATCGTCGTCCACCACGTTAAACACCTCGCCTTCGACGCCGCGCGCCAAGCCCGCCAGCACGATGGCCTCGGCGCAATTGTCCACGTACGTCAGCGGCAATGGACTGCCCCCGCCCAAATGCGCGAAGAACCCGAATGTGTCCAAACCCACAAATCCCGGGATGGCCTTCTTGCCCGGGCCAAAGACGATGCCGGGTCGGACGATCACAAACGGCACACCGTGTTTGCGGTGGTAGTCCCGCACCAGTTCATCCTGCTTGACCTTTCCATAGGTGTAGGCGTCGTGCCGTTCCTCCAAATGGTCCTCGACGGGGCAACGCTCGTCCCAGACTGCACCGCGCGGCAAACGCCAGTTGGAATACACGGCAAAGGAGCTTACGTTTACAAACCGCCTCAGCCGCCCATGCGCCAAGAGCGCATCCAGCACATTCCGCGTGGTCACAACAGACCCCTGAAAACAGGCCGGGAAAGACTTGCCGCGACCGGCAACCAAGTGGTAGGCCAAAACCGCCCCGTTAGCCACCCGCGCACAGTCCTCACGCGAAAGCAGGTTGGCTTCCATGAGCTTCCAGTGGCCTGACGGATACGCCGCCACAGCCTGGTGCAGCAACCCCAGATCACCCGCCGCCCGCACCACGCAGCGCACATCCGTAAAGCCCATGCCAAGCAACGTCGCGGCCACGCGTGAGCCGACAAAGCCTCCCGCCCCGGTCACCAAGACGGGCTCGTGCTGATCAGCAATCCAACCCGACTTGGCTGCTTCCCTCGTCACGTTAACGTCCGACTCCAGAAACCGTCCCCCTCCTTTCCGTTCGTCTCCGCGCCCCTGCTCCAGCGTGGTATGCTTCAATGCAGCCGGGGCATACCGTCACCACCTGCAGCCTCGCACGCCTTCACGCCTCTATGCTGCCCAACCGTCGTGACCAGCAGGCGGATCAGCCCTCGGCCGCCGTGTATCGTCGCGCTAGTGCTCGCGTTGCCGTTCCAGCCCTCGCAGCGCTATGGCAGAGTGGAACTGGTGAAGGTTTTCGCCTCTGACGTCTTTGCGCCCCCCATGCCAACTTCGAGGGGGCTGGCGTTAGGCCAGAGCGGCAACCACAGGTGGGCGCGACATCCCAAACGCGCGCTACTGCAGGCGCCCACGCCGCTCGGGCTGCGGCTCATTTGGCGGATGCAGCACGCTCTGCACTCTCGGCGTCGCCACGTTATGTCCCGGGCTGATTGCCCCACAGCCAACGCTATGGGGAAGGCCGAACGCGCAGAACCCCAGGCGGCGGGATCGGCTGCTGCGCGCCGCTGCCCGCGCCACTCGCGCGTCCAGCAGTACCAACCGGCATCTCGTATGCGCCCATGTCAGGCGCATTGCCGTAATAGGCCAGGGCCACGCCCTGACCATTGGTCCACGTAAGCGAGTCGCTCAGATACAGCGTGGCATTGGCCCAATCGTTACTCAGCACGCGCACCCGGGTGGTCTGCCCTTGCAACTGGATTTCATCCCCTTCCACAATCCGATTCCCGTCGCTGAAGTAGAGGCTGTTGTCCACGGTGAGCGTTGTGCCACTGCCGCTCCCGACGCAATAGGCCAACCACGTGCCGGCATCAATGCAAGGGCTGTTGGTTTGCAAGCTGAAGTCGGGCAGGTTGTTGGAATCGTATTGCCAGCCCAATCCGTTGGTGCTGACGAAGCGCGGGTCGGCCAGCGGCACGTCCCCGACCCAGTTTGTGCGCATTTGCTGATACAGCCAGCAGGCACTGTCCACATTGGTTGGCGACGATTTGCTGAAATTGTTCCAGATAATGTTGTTGACCAAGTAATTGCTGCGCGCATAGTAATTGCCGCCCGAGTTGTTCATGCCCACCCCGCAAGCAAAGCTGCGCATTCCGGTTCCACCATACAAGATGGCCAGACCATTCCCGTAGATGACATTGTGATAAATGGCATTGGAAACGGCAAAGCAATTGGCCGACATGGCAGTAATGAAGATGCCGCTGGCGAGACTGAAGGCAATGGTGTTGTGTCGAAAGATGCCGAACCGCGGCACGAGCTCGATCCCGTGCGCGCCATTATCATCCACGGGTACGCCCGTGTAAAGCATGGTATTCCATTCCCACACGGTGCGCATATCGAATGGCGTGCCGTCACCGTCACCGGGTTTCACCTGTCTGTTGCCATAGAGGCCATAGTGATTGGTTTCCTCACCGAAATTCATGACATAGTAGGCTGCATTGGTGGCCATCCAGCCGTCGTTGATAAAGAGGTTGCTGCGCACCACACAGTAAGGGGATTGCACGGCCAAATGGTCATGCCCGCTGTGAAGGAATGTGCAACGCTCAACGAGGTTGTAAAAATCCGCCGAATCGGCAGCGCCATTGCCGATGCTTAGAAAACCTCCAATGTCCTGCCCGTAAGGGCTACCCGGCTCAATGCACCCCCAATTCAGGAATGTGCAGGCCTGGACTTTGTTGGATTGGCTGCTTTCGTTGAACAGCACGCACGACCAACCGAAGGCGTCCGACCAGTTTGTGCCAGGGTCTGGATTCCAACCGAACACGCAGTTGGTCAGCACAAAATTCGTGACGCCGCTGAAGGCCGCAGCCCGATAACAGTTGCTGAATGTTAGTCCCTCAAACCGCCAATAGCTGAGGTATTTCATTAACAGGCCGGCGTACGGTCTGGTTGTGTTAGCAATAACGGGCGTCTCGCCCGGGTAAGCGCGGATGGTAATAGGCGCTGTGGCAGTGCCCGACACAGCCCCCGAGCTTCCGTTCAAGTCAACGGCGTTGTTGTTCCCCGAATACAACCCCCCGCGCAGCCAGACCGTGTCACCGGGCTGGCGATATTGTCGCGGGTAGCCATACTTGGTCGCCCGGCCAATTGTACGCCACGGTTTTTCAATGGTACCCGGGTTTGAATCGCTGCCGTCCGGGGAGACGTAATAATCTGCTGCTCGCAGCAGGGGTGGGTTGAGCCAGGTAACAGCCGTGAGCAGCAGCGACGCGCCCAAGCGGAACACGCCGTTAGTTGTTGCGCACCTGCTCGTGCGAAGTGCAGTAAATCGGTTGTTTTTCATGCCGGCAAACTTTCACAAGTCACTGCTTGTCAGGTCTGCGCAAGCATGTTAGGTGCCGGCTTCCAGATGAACTCTGCGGCATGGGTGCGCCGGGCGTATTGGTAGGGCCATTTCCAATGAATGCCGTAGGATTTGTGCACATGACCTGTCCGCCGACAGCAGCCTACCGGTGTCTCGGTCCGGCACCGGTGCCCCGGTCAAGGGCAGCCCTGTCCGAGGATTTGAAATGGGTGATGACGCCGAATGGGAATGTGCGGAAGGTCTGCTGCATGGTGTCCGCCCGGCGCCGACACAGGTGTCAGAGTTTCAGCTACCGTCAGGCACGCTACCAGAATGTCTTCCACAACAGCGGCGAATGCCCAAACCCTGCGACAAAGTGTCGTCGCTCCCCCGATCGAGCGTCGGTGACAGAGTAGTACCGGATGCCAAACCAGCAGCGGTACGTAATGGTCTGATAAGGCGCAAAGCCCAAACGACGGTGAAGTCTGAGAGAAGGCTCGTTCGCTGGGTCCACGGCTACGATGACATACTTGATGCCGCGCCGTGCATAAAGTCGGAACAAAGCCATCCACAGTCGCCGAGCCCATCCCTGCCCACGGTAGGCAGGGATTGTGAATAGACCTGTAAAATAGACAACATCATCTGGCAGGTCGAAACGCAGGCCCATCCAACGGTTGGTCGCAGTTCCAAATTCGACCCAACCAAAGCACGTGTTCTGCTCACCGCTTCGAAGCACGTACAGGCTGTGGCCCTGCCGCAGTCGGCGAACGGCCTCATCACGACCGAACCAGCCTCCCTCGTACGTGGGGCTGGCCAACAGCTCCTGAAGCGTCACTTGGCGCAGATCGGGATCAACCGGGCGGGCACTCGACACTTGCTCCAGAGCCAGTCTCATGAGTATCAACGTACGCGGCTCTCCAAGGAGGCGTTCTTGGAAACGCCCAAATAGTCCCGCGACTCTCAACAGCAGCGGCAGGCGGTTGTTGGTAGCTAAACTCACGCCGTGGGAGGTCTACGACAGACTATGGCGCTTGGTTGGACAACATTGCGACTCCTTTGGCGCTGCGCCTACGGCCGGGGAGGAACTTGTCCCTGAGCGTCGGGATCAGATTGGCCGGGTGGGCGGCCACATTCCAGGCGCGGTAGAGCCACTTGCGCCACCCGCCGACCAGGAAGCAGTTCCCAGCTTCGCAGCGGTGGGGGCGTGCGCCGAACGATTCCTTAAACTGCACCAGTTGAGCGGCCGACTCATCATGGGGCACGCCGCCCAGGTTCAGCCACTCACATCCGGCGGCCCTGGCCTGCGCGATCACCTGCCATTGCATGTAGGTCGAGGCGCCCAGCTCGTACCCCTCGCGGGTCGCCCCGGCCAGGATGTAGTAGGCACGGCGGGCATTCCGCACAAAGAAACCTGCGCTGACCACACGGCCCTGGTGGGACACGCAACAAACCCGGCCAAGCCCACATTCCAAGAGCCGCCGCAGTGCCGCTTCATCCAGGAAGGGAATGTAGTAGCAATGGTAATGTCCAACCCCCCTCTCGGCGCGCCGCTCCTTGGTCTCGCCCAAGCACATTGTCAGGTCGTCCAGCTTCGCCACATCGCGCGATTCCTCATAGACAAGGCTATTCTGAGCGGCGCGCTTGAGGAGTCGCCGCCGCGACCGATTCAGTTTACCCTGTAACTCTGCAAGAGGCGGTGACAGGTCCACTCGATATTCTGCCGCGGGCCGCGCCCGCAAACCAAATTCAGCCAGCCGGAGCGTGGATGGGTTGTCGTAGTAAGCCACGTCCACACTGTTGAAGTTCTGCTCGCGCAGCAGCGCCTTCAGCGCCTCCCATGCTGCGCCGGCGCGCTCAGGCTGGATCACCGGAAAGCCATAAAGGTAGAAGTGACGCGACAAATCTGTCAGCCACCGATTTGGCGAGGCGACATCCAGTCCGCCCACCAGGCCCACGACGCAGTTGTCACACCGGAACTCGAAGTATGCCGGCTGTCGCCCCGGTCCACGCAGCGCCTCCAGCCACGCAGCCTCCTGGAATGGCGCCAACGCACATGCGCCCGATCCCCGTTCGTAGGACTCGCGGTCAACTGGTACGACCGTTACACGTCCATTCATGCGGAACATTGCCAAGTCACGTCACTGGGAGAAAGACGCCCGAGCCTATCGAAAGTCAATGCGCTGCATCAGGCCGATACAACCCTTGACCAGACAGTGAGTCCGCTGTGTCATGGACAGCCCAATCCCGCTTCTCGTAAGGCCATGGCACGCCGCTTGGAAATGGGCGCTATGTGCACCTGGAGTAAGGGTCAACGCTCATGCAGGGCGGTGCCGCGTGTAGATGCTTTGCGGGGCAAGCACGTTGAAAATCGGTGACATGAGCCGACGACGCCGCTCGCATGGCGGCTTCTCATGGATGTGCCAAGTTCAGTATGGACGCGGGCCGCCTGACAATCGGCCATGTTAGAGAACTACGCCATGAGCCGCCGCGTGTCTTCTCACGTTCTCACGGTAAATACTTAGGCGGCAGAGTCAGCAGTCGCCCCAGTGTTTGTTGCGCCTGTGGGGTGAGGTCACTGTCAATGCAGCCACAGGGCGTAAAAGTCATCTCGCCTAGAACCGGCTTCCCGTGGATATCGTAGAAATCTATTCGCACAAACGGGAACGGCTGGGACAGCGTTTCCGCTGCGGCCAGCATGTCTGCGTATGATTTTGGTTGGGGCACCCGCTGTTGTGCGGCGCAACTCGTTCGGTCGTAAGGGAGATAGGCCCACGCACGGTCGAAGAAGTCATAGCGCGCCTTGGCATTGATCCCCCTGCCACTGCATGCCAGGGTGCAATGCACGCGACCATTGAAGCAATACAGCTTGTAATCCGTGGGCAAGCCTCCGCTGCCGTCGTCCAAAAACTTCTCACAGAGAATCCTCGGTGTCATGCTTGCATAATGCAGCTCGCCCAGCAACCGGCTGTAATCGGTCCGCATCCAGCGGCGCAGGTCCCGCCGCGCCGCAGCCACGTCCAACGATTCTCCCAAGCGACAAAACACGTTGCACTTGCAACCGTGACTGCACTTCAGCACACACGGCCTGGGCAGGGCATCGAAGTCAATCGCATCTACGGAATCATATACGCGATAGAGACGGGGCAGCAAATGCCCCAGACCTTGTTGCTGTACATATTCGCGCATCGTGCACTTGTCGCCACATGTGGTCTTGAGTGGATGGCGCCAGTAGAGATTCAACCAAAGCAGCTTCTCATCAAACGTCGTTGGGTTGGCAAAATCAGGCCAGCGTCCCCAGGCAAGGCGGTAGCGCACGCGGGCCAGCAAGACCGGCGAGATGGCGAGCAGCAGCCGGAACGCTGCCGCGCGCGTGCCGTGGTAGGCCGCTTTCAGCGGCCGGCATTGCGAGAGCATCATGCGCACCGTGGCCATATGCACACCCCCCGGGTCAGGCCAAGCCGTCCAACCCCCCCGCCCGCAGACCGGCCCAATCAAGCCGCCCTTCACGCTTCAGGACAGCTCGCCCCACCAATACAATCAGTGCCAGATTCAGAACCGCTCCGACCAATGAAAACACCAGAATACAATCGGCCGCCGCCAGATAAAGGCCGCCCACCACCAGGGTCAGCAGTCGCGCTATCAAGACCACAACATTGTAGAGGAATACCGCACGTTGAATGCGGATCAGTCTGGCAATGAGCACCGCCGGTTGATTACAAAAGACGAACAACAGCCATAGGACCAGATAGCGCGCGAACTCGCCCGCGGCGTGCCATTGCGGGCCAAAAAGCCACGTAAAGAGTACAGGCGACCACAGGGCAAGGCCGACGGTGGGGAGCATCCCCAGGACAAAGAGGCCGATGGTGGTCTGCAGAAACAGCGGGGTCAGGGGGCGGTCCTGGTGCTGCGTTTCACCGGCCTTCTGAAAGAGGACCTGCCGCAACGCGCTGGTAATCAGGCTGATCGGTGCGCCCAGCAGGCGGACGCCGAAGGCGTAGGCGCCAGCCACGGCAATGCCGTAGTAGTGGGTTAGCAACAGGACCGGCAAGCCGGTGGATACAGCATTGAGCAAGTTCTGCGTTGCTGAATAGGCCGGGAAGTCGCGGTATTCCCAAGCCAGTGCCCTTAACCGTCGCCATCTGGCGGCTGCCACAAAACCGCGTAGCTCGGCCCAAACCACCCGACACAAATTGAGGCTGGCCAGAGCATCGGCCAGCACGCTGCTGAGCGCCAGGCCGGGCGCTCCGGCCTTCAGCAAACCCAGCCCGACTTGCAAGCCGTTGGAAGACACACCACGAACCACCTGCGAGGCGGACGTCTGTTTGAAGGCCTTGACCCGCACACACCAGGCCTGAAAACAAGCATTGAGCCCCCCGACCAGGACCGCGAGCACCATGAACGCCAGCATCACGAGATTGCGTGACTGCAGAAGCTGCAGCAGACGGCCGGGGATGAGCGCGCAGATGGCCAAACATAACGCCGACACCAGCCCTGTCACCAGGCACGCCAGCACGAATACCTGGCCGGCGTCCTCCCGCAGTTTGGGCAGCATGATGGCCTGAGCATAATCCAGCGTCACGAACGAGAGGATGACCCCCGTCACCGCTGTGAATGTGCCAAATACCCCAAAATCAACCGGTGTAAACAGGCGGCTGATAACCGGCGACAACGCCATCCCAATGGCTTGCGCCACAGCCGAACCAGACATCACAATAGCCAGGTTGCGCAGGAACGCGGAATGCCAGATGCGATGCGCCGCAACGCGCTGGTAACGCGCAGCTACCGGAATATCAGTAGACATACGACCTTACTATGCGACAAGCTAACCATGCGCGTTGCACACACAACCATGCGTAGTACCAGCAGGAAGACCCGCTGAGCTGTATGCGCCCAGTGCTCTCAACTGGCCATTGCGTGATCTACCAGGTCGCTCAGCCGTTCTGCAATCGCTCCGGCAGCGAAGCGGCGCAGGTACTCCCGCCGAGCAACCTCACCGAGCTTTTGGTACTGCGCCGGATTCATGGCGACCATTCGCACCGCTTTCGCCAGAGATTCACGGTTATCCCTCACCAGAATGCCCGACAGGCCATCTTGTACGTACTCCCTTATGACGCGCGTGTCCGTGGCAATGATCAGCTTCCCCTGACGCATGTGACTCAGACATACGCTTTGCCCAGCAGCTCCGGTGTCGTAACCGATTGGGACAATACAGGCCATGGCGCACTGTGCTAACCCTTCGAATACCTCAAATGCAACCTCCCGAAACACCTTTACGTTTGGAGGGAGTCCCGTTCTCGGAACATCGCCGTTGCGCGCACCACAGACAATCACTAGCGGATATGGAAGATGTCGAAACGCCTTGATGAGTGACTTGTAGTCTCGGCTTGTGTCACCTCCACTAAAGAAGTAATCTCTCATCCCTTGGGTCAGCACCTGCGCCCTTTCGACGTCAGCCACGCTCTGCTTCGGATTCATGTCGCCGTAAGGGACGTAATGCAACTGCTCCGAGCGCAAGCCAAGAGCATCCACGTACAGGGACCTCTCATATTGCGAAAACACTATGAACTGCAAGTGGGGAGAGTTGAGGATTCTGAACGCGAGCCGCAGCCGCCGAAGCCACCGAGGGCTGTGCACAAAGAATCCTAGCCACCACAAGCGCACACCTGACCGCAAGAAACCCAGCCGATGCAGAACTGAAACAGCGGCAGCGGTCGGGCCGATGGCAACGATATGTGTGGCAGCTTGCAGAACACGCAGGTGTTGCAGCGCAAATAGCAGGTCACCGCCTGCGTCCATAAAGTGTGCCGCCTTGCTCTTGTCGCCAGGGTCGTATTCATACCGGCACAAGTCCGTGAAGCCATGCCGTTCAACGAGATGACGGCAGTAGTAGCGATGCGCATTGCCACAGTGGCGGATGATTAATCGCTGCGGGCCATTAATTGCCATAACCCAACACTTATGGTTTTTGCATGGGACCGGCTGCGTTACTTGATGCTAACGCCAAAAGATTCACCGTTATATGGGCAGGACGTCCCAACCAGGTCGCACCCCAGGTGTGGCCACTAGGTGGGCTCGTTCGTGCGTCAAAAATCCCTCTTCTTCCAAAGCTCCAACCCAAGGGCTGCGCTGAAGCGACTGACGTGGTATGCACACTTCTCGGCACATTGCATCAACCTGTGCTGGCCCACCGACGCGCATAATGGCAAGGCACTTGTATAAATGACAGCGGCCAGAAGGGATTTCACCGCCAGCGCCAGTTGCTGAAGAGCACCTGTGCCTGCTGCATAGCGCCTGGCATTATAGCCATTCACCAACGCCCGCTTGATCCAGTATTTCCGAGTCCAGCGCGCCGGCGGGACTACCTCATAAACCGGTGCCTCCTCCACCGCTACAAACCGATAGCCCAACGCCATCGCGCGCTTGAAAAAGTCCTGGTCTGAACCGCCGGTCTTGAAATCCGTGTCGAACCGCAAGCTGTGTTGGTCAAAGACATCCTTCCTAAGCAAAACATTCCCCGTGCGTGTCTGACCCCAGTGCAACAATGTGCCGGTCCGATACGCTGGCAGTTCGCACAGCCCGGACCTGACCAGCCACCCTGGAGGGGCTTGGGTGAAAAAAGGATAAACAGGTCCTAATGCCCCATCCACCTCGAAGGTCTGGATTGCCTGGTAGAGGGTCAGCAGCCATGTGGGTGGGGCAAATTCGTCATCATCAATGATGCCAATATAGTTACCGTTTGCCAGGCTCAGGGCATGATTGCGCACGACCGCAATGTTACGGTTTTCCTCAATACCGTAAGCAATGCTTAGCTTCAGTTCGGTCGCCAGGCGCATCACCAATTCCCGCGCCGGCCCGGCGCAGTCATTGTCCACTACGACCACTGAGATCTGGAACAGCCGCCCTGTATCCTGCCTTGCCAGACTGCGGAGCAGGCGTTCCAGGAGGCGGTTGCGCCGGAAGGTCGGGATACAAACGGTAATGTGGTCCATCTCAGCCATTCGGGGATTTTTCAACGCTCACAGCCGCCGAGGTGAAGCTGTTTTGCTCGAAGGCGGGCACAGGCGCATACACGGAGCCCTCTGAAGGGACAAGCGAGGCAGTCCAGAGGGCCACCGCCGTCAGCAGCTCGGCCATCGAACTTAGCGCCGATTCGCTGGTGTTGTAAATGGCCGCCATCGCCAACAAGACAATGGCAAAAGCGGCCCGGTCGAAATTTAGTGTCAGCGCTTTCACCGCCTTTCCGGCACACGCTACGAATACGCCGGCCCAGAGAACCAACCCAACAGCGCCTAAATCCAGGAGCACGTCCAGATAGCCATTGTGGCCGTGGCTCATCTGATAAAACTCGCGACGGGCGGCGGTCCAGAAGCTGCCGAAGCCGACTCCCAGTACGGGACGCTCCTTCACGACGGGCAGCAATTCGGCCCATGTGTCGGTACGTCCTGTGAGCGTTTCGTTCCTTCCGAAGGTGCCGCTAAACCGAGCCACATTGGCTGCGCCAACAAAGGGCGCCACGGCCCCAAACAGAAAAAGTCCGAGCACCCCGGCTGCGATGTATGCGCGCGATGGCAGCACGCCGCGCCTCCGCAACCATTCCAGCCCCAATAGGGTTACGATTCCAACCAAGAACGTGGCAACAGAAGTGGCCGAGTAGGCGTTTTCAGCCCCTTTGAGCATGTACAAGGCGAGCAGGAGAACAGCGCAATCCGCCGTGGTGCGCCAGCGGTCACTCCACAGGCTGCCAGCGCGCCAGCGCCGCAACAGGTCCCAGATCAAGAACACCGCCACCACCAGACACAGTCGGCCCAGACAGTTCTTGTGAACGGTGACCCCCAACCACATCAGCTTGCCGGACCAGCGCCCGTACTCGACCCCCAGGGCAGGGTAATATTTGATGAGCAGGATGGAAAACGGGATCAGCACGTAGGCGGTCCTGCGCAAGACACTCTCCAGGGCCTCCGCCGGGTTCGTTTCAGATAGCACCAAGAACAGCATGAGGACCATGATCAGTTCCCGTGTCCACCGCTTGAAGGCCACGAACGTCAGGTCCGACCATGCCGTGCTGAGCAGCATGTAACCAAGCAGCAGAATCAGCCACTTATTGGCCGAGAGGGCGGTGCTCCAGTTGAACCGTCGCCGCAACAGAACCGTTACAGCCAGCATCATCAGGGCAGACAAGAACAGGCGATCCAAGGGGCTGCCAGCCTCGGGATCTCCGGCGGTGCCGAACCAGATGCCAAGCGGCTTGCTGGCCACCGCCATCAGCCAAAGAGTCGGAATCCATATGGTGGACGACAATCCTGCGGACAACCTTCGCTCCACACAAAGGAGCCACACTACAAAGGCCGAGCACAGGACAAGCGCGATTGGAGGCGGCATTCCTACGAGCAACTAGTTGCAGGGACATGATGCCGCTGCCCGGTGAACTGTTCGTAAAGCCGCTGCTGATGCCGGTTTACGAACAAACCGTACTCACCGAACGCCTGCAGCACCACGTCGCGTCGCAGCAGCGGTCCGGACGTCTGCTCTTGGAACATCAAATCCGTGTTGTTGTTGACCTCAATCAAGACCGGCTTGCCATCCTCCCGAACCGCGATGTCCATTCCGAGCAACCGATACATCGTGAACAGCTTCTGTATTCGAGTGGCGACGTCCACAATCGCCGGCCATTCTGGCACCGTGAAGCCTTCAAATGCACAGCCCGTTGTCGGGTGTCTGGAATAGCGGCTGCCATGCTTGTCGAATGCATACTTCTTCAACCGTCCTTCCTCACAGTCAATTCCCACGGCCACCCCTCCGGCGCTCCAATTATCAACCACCGCGTCGCCTACACCACAACGCAATGTGGCCCCTAGTATGATCACACTTTCCGTCCTCGTGTACATGGTTACAACACGAATCGTGTTAAGCGAAGTCTGTGAAAACACCGTCATCCGTCGGTCCTGCCGTACTACCTCCTGGACAATTGCGTCCTCCTCTAACTCGTACTCACCCAACGTCCACTGAACCCCACGCGCCCTGAGGATAATCCCCCCCCGCCTCCTCTGCGCGCACCACACCACGCCCACCAGCCCCACGTAAGGGCTTAACCATCACCGCGTGCGCAGGCGATTCGTTCACCCAGCAGCGGATGTACTCGCGGTAGTCCTGATGCGGCCGAACCAAGCCATACGTATGCGGCAGATTCACATGCGCACTTTTGCATAGCCACTCGCACAGGATTTTGTCCTCAAACAAGATTGCGTACACCTGCGGCTGCACCTCACGCAGCAATCGTGCCCTCTGGTAGGACTGATAGTTCGATCCGTAGTAGTACCGCCAATCTGCCCGCGGGATCTCAAAGAGGCGACACGGCACATAGTGGTCTGGGAACGTGCGGTAGCTGTAGAAAAGCCGCACAAGATCACATGCCACACCCCAGCGCGACTTCGTCATTCCCGGAAATCGAACGGCTTGTATGTAGCACGACGGCAGCCGAAAGAATTCAAGCGCACGGTCTATGGCCGGAATGGAACGAATCATGTAGCCTCCACGTGTTCCCAATCCCACCAACCCTTGAAGCGGCTCGGCCCCCAGGTTCCCCGGCGACAACCCCTGGCGGGCTGCAGGGCGCGGGCACAAAGTACCGCCAGCCTCATGCGCCTCCGATACCGCAGGGCATCGGCCCGCATTTCGTTAAGCGTCACAAGCGACTCCTGTCAGGTTATCAGCTCGGCAGCGGCAGAGTCGCCGGGCAGCCCGCTGCGACTCTCCACCTTGATGTGGCGGTCGAGAGCCAGACCCGCCCGATGGTGCGTGGCCTTGCGCAACAACGGCCCAATGCTTGGATTTGCCGGACACCGGCTTGTGGCGTGGCACAAGCACTCTTCGCGGCTGACTGCACAGGACGCTGAGCACGCCGGCCTTCAGCAATTCGTCGTGCGTCCTGGTCCGCCTGCCCTCTTGTCGCTGGAAGGCGTCGAGGATGCGCAAGACCTTGTTAATCACAACCTTGACCTGTTCACTGCAGGTGCACAAGGATTGGTTGTGCGGTGCTTTCAGACGTTGGAACTGCCACTACTCAGGAGGGCCGATCGAGCTTGGGGTGCTCCTCACCTTCCCATGTGCTCCGACCGCATCCCGTGCCCACACCTCTAAATGGCCTGAGCGTGCTTGATAATAGTCCCATGCACTCCAACATATCCTCAGCATACTTGCTTCCCAACCACCGCACAGCGCACGCTCTGAACACATGCGCTAAGCACATCCCTGCTAAATACGTACGCCAAGCCTCCGTACCCGCAGCAGTATGCCAGCGCCTGGACGCACATGAGACCAACCCCATTCAGCCCCAAAAGCGACGCCGTCGCCCCATAAACCACCACCCCCACGGCCGCAGCCGCCGCGGCACTTGGCCACACGTCGCGAACTTGATTCCAAAAGCCATAACCGGTCGCTTTGCCGGCCCAGTACGCATTGATGGGAAACCACAAGCACATGCTTAACACACCGCCCCATACTATACCATAAACACCAAACTTCATACCAATCAGGATACCAACAATGCTGATACAGCGCTTCAGCACTGAGGCGTACACGATCTCCTTTCCCAGGCCAAGCGCCTGCAAGATGGTGTAGTTGCTCGAGTTTAGTGCGTACGCCATCCCCCCAACGCACAAAATTTGAAAATACGGCGCCGCAGGTTCCCACTGCTCACCGAGCAGAAACGCCATCAATGGTCTTGCCGTCAGAATTAGAAGCACCATGATCGGAAAGTTGAGAAATGTGAGCACTCTTAGGCTGCTGCGCCAAGCGTCGACAAGTCTTCGCAAATCCCGCTGTAGTGCCGCATACACCGGAAAGAAGACTTGCTGGATAATGAACGGGATGGTGGTCTCCGGCACCTGCTGCACACTTACGGCTTGGGAATAATAACCAAGCTGTCTTGCGGAGTACGACCGCCCAATTATCAGGGCGATCAGTTGTGTCACTGCCGTTTCCAACACATTCGTAAGTAGCATCATACCACCAAACCCGAACAACTCCTTCGCAGATTTGGCTGAGAAGCCGCTCACCGGCCTCCATTTTGATAACCTCCAGCACAACAGACTCCGTACGGTGCCATTCACTAGCGTCTTTACAACGAGGCTCCATACCCCGGTGCCAGCTAGTGCCAAGCCAATGCCCGCGAGCGCGCCAACGCTCGTGGATGTCACATTGATGGCCGCAATGCGCTCAAAGCGCAACTGCTTTTGGAACTGATTGTTCTGGACTATGGCGAGTGATGAAATCACGACGCTCAAACCAAGGACACGCAGTAGCAGGGTCAGTGAAGGCATTTTGTAGAGCGCGGCGATGGCAGGCGCACACAGAAAGAAACCAGCGTAGATCAGCACCGAAAGGCCCACGTTCAGGTACAGCACGGTCGAATAGTCGGTAGCCGTCGGCTCAGGCTTCTGTATCAGAGCCGCATCGAAGCCGCTGTCCACGATGGTGCCCGCGACAGCGATGAAAACCATCAACATTCCGACACACCCGAAATCGTCCGGTGTAAGGAGACGGGCAAGCACTAGGTTAGAAGTAAACGAGACCGCTGCGGTGCCAAGTCGGTTGACAGCGCTCCACATTACTCCGCGAACTGCCTTCTCTCTGAGAGATCCGGACTTCACAGACTCAATTCGTCATTTAACACACCACAGTGCAAGGCGCTTTGAGGCGCTCCTTGGCGGATCACGGGCTCAGGCGTCCGGCGTGGCTTGGACGACAATTTTGCCGATCTCAAGGGGTGGCATCACTCGGCGCAAGGGCTTGGCGAAGTCCGGGACGAGGCGAATCCAGAACCGCAATGGCCGCTGTGGTGGCTCTTGCCAGGGAGCCCAAGGGGCTCGGGGAGGGCAAGCCGCTTCAAATGGCTTTCAAGAAGGCTTCAACCTCCGCTTGGTGACCCTTGCCGGGGAACTGCAGTCGCCGACACTTGGCTTCTGCGCGCGGTTTCCCAGCCATGAAGTCGTTTATAACAAAATGCTGCCTCCCGCCAGATATCTCGACGCGCTTCTAGGTGAGCGTCTTGTCAGCGCAAGCACAGCCACCGATCTGTGCAGCAGAAGCGCCGGCAAAAGGGGCTGTCATGGCCACGTTGTCACAAGATGGCCTCATTGGGCTGCCGGCTGAATGTTACTCCGCGCTTGTTGAGCGATTGCAATCGCAACACCCCATTCCTGCGTCTGCGTAATATCCTGCTGTTTAGAGAGGTCATTACACCCCATGTCAACCAAGCGCTTGACCAGACTTCCCCACTACAAGCTGCTGTGCGGTGGTGGAAATCTTGGCCTCTTCAGCGGCCGAGCTGATCAGCGAAAAGTGATTACGGACCAGGACGAAGCCCGGAGGCAAAGAAGGCGGGGGCACTTCGGCGACAGTCAGATCGCCCGTCTTAAAGTCCTGAACGACCTGTTTCATCAGCTATGGCTTTTCTGGCTGGGGTTGCGGGTTGCCCCTCATCGATTGTTCTACCTCGTCCGACGTGGCGACGGCGTTCTTGATCCACGATGTCGCCCCCCCGCAGGAGACGGACGCCCCAATTGTATATGGCCGCAAGAAGCGGCTGGAGCGGGCATTTCCAGATGTAACCTGTCCGCAATTCGCCACCAAATCGGGCCTTGAACATGGCCAACCCTGCCGCTTTTGAACCTTCGTCAGGGTTAATGCGCGCACCGCAGAAGTCATAGCGCTGCGTCCCGATGGCGCGGAAGTGCCGAATTGCCTCCCACTGGAGCAGGTTGCTTGCGCCGGTAACCGGCGAGGCACTCGTGCCGCCGTATGCGTAGTAGGCGCTGTACCGGCTAAAGGGGACTACAGCGCATGCCTGTACGTCACCCTCGTGCATGGCTACGAAAACTTGGACCTGATTCCCGAACCCCCGGATCATGCGGTCAAACGCCTGGCGGCTCATGAGCGGCATGGCCGACCGGCGGAAGGTCTCTGCAACCAGATCGTAAGCCGCAGGCACATACTCCAGGCCGGCGACCACCTGCACGCCCTTTTTTTGCGCCCCGCGAATGACGTTACGGTGCTTGGGATGGACACGATTCCAGAGCTGCTCCTCAGGCGGGGTCAGATCCAACACGTAGGACCCGTATGGCACAGCCTGGGCGCCGTCCGGAAAGGTGCGGAACAGGGTGTTGGTGCTGGCCGGGATGATGACATGGGCACCGTTATCCTTGAACCATCTCAAGCACGCATTGAGGAAATGGCACTCATCCCGCACGTCATCATGTCCCGGTTGCATCACGATGGTTTCCACGCGGAAACGCACCATGCGGATGCCGTGGCGGCGCACGATCGTGTAAGGCAGGACGAAACGGAGCGTGTCACGCTCATCCCACCCGCCCAGCCAGCCATACGCGTCACTGACCGCCGCCAGAAAGCCCGGCGATGCGTAAATGGAGAATTCCGGCCGCCATTCAAACTCCAGCGGGGCAACATTCATGAAACAGTGGCATCAGCAACCGGCGAGGTGACAGGCGATTTCGTAGCGGAACGGTTGGGATGCATCTGTTCCCAAACCCGGTTGGTTGCGGTCACAATATGCCGTAAGTCTGCCTCACTCAGGGCATGGTACGCCGGCAAAACGAGCACGGTCCGCGAAAGGCGCTCGCTCTCAGGACAGTCCCCCGTGTACCCGTAGTGTTCCCGTGCGACGCTGACAACTTCGTCGAGGTAGCGCATGGTGTCCACCCCCCGGGAGCGCAAGCCGTCTGCCAGACTGTCTCGTTCCTCGGTGCTCGCCAGCTTCACAGGAAAAAGATAGCGGTTACTGGTGGTACCCGCCCGTTCCTGACAGAACGCGGTGTTGGGCAGTTTGAGATGACGCTCCAGATACTCCGCGTGGGCGCGCTGTTTTTGAATTGCGGCGGGCAGATCAAGGACTCGTCGGCGCGCCACGGCGAGATCCCCCGGAAAGATGCGCCCGGGCTGCATGACCGAGGCGGTCGGATTGAAGTCCGGCCCTCGTGCTGCCGCCCAAAGACGATGACCGAGCCAACCGTAGGCGGGGCGGCTGCGCAGGAGCGACTTGAGAAACTGCGCCAGCGTATGGCGTGCCGCCGCAATGCGAGATGGACGCGATTGCGAGCTTACGGCTGCCCACAATCGCTCGCGCAAGGCAGCGTCCGCGGTGAATAGTGCCCCACCCCAACCGGCCGAGAGATACTTCCCCGAGCGGAAGCTGAAAAAGGCTACCGTACCCAGGGTCCCGGTAGGCCGTGTGCCCAGACGACTACCCAGGGCCTGCGCGCAATCCTCGATGACAGGCCGCGGGTCGGCCAGTTGCCGGATGGTTGGCACATCGCACACATTGCCGAACATATGAACGGCCAGCACCGCATCCAGACGACCGGCTTTCCCAGCCAAGTCCTGGGGGCAAAGACAGCAGGTGGCGGGATCAACATCCAGGAAAACCGGGCGACAACCGGCCGCGCGAATCGCCTGAAAGACGACCGGGCAGCAGAACAGGGGCACACCTACCCGGGCCTCATGCGGTAAATCCAGCCCCCGCAACACGGCGACCAGACCAGCCCTGCCAGACTGGACCGGCACGCAGTGGCCCACCGTCGGAAGCTCGATGTCCGCATCATCTGCGCCCTGCCGCAAGTCTGCAGCCAGAGCGGTAAACAGGTCGGCCCAGCCGTATTGCCAATGGTCGCGGGGGATCAACATTTGGCCGGCGTGCGAGTCGGGCGGACACGGCTATCTGCTGCGGCATTCTCCGTCGCGCGTTGAGTGACCCCAGCCAACTCGCCTACCATCGCCGCCAGGGTGGTAACAGGGATGGAATGTGCGCGAAGCCAGTCCAGCAACACACGAATCGAGCTCAAATCCACCAAGTCCTTGGAGTGTCCGATCGCGATGACCGGCTCCAACCCGCGGCTGTCTGGACGGACACTGCGAACCGCTCGTTCCACAACGGCGCACATTTCCGGGGCGGTCATGCGGCAGAAATCGAACTTGCGCGGATAACGAAGGCGCATGAAATCAGCCCAGCGGTGCTCCAGCGGCCCTCCGTGGTCGCTGGAAGGCACTTTCTTTTGGATTCGGAGTCGCTTGGGCTTGAGCATCTTCCAAAACGGCACCATTTCAGTGTAAATGGGGAGTTCAACCAGCAACCCGTTATCATCAGGGACGTTAACATCACTGGAGAAACGCCACCAAGACCCGTTTCGCAGCGCGGGTCGGTAGTCCAAACCCAGGCTGCGGATGCGCCCGCCTTTGAACACGGAGGAGTCAGCGCGGACCCCGCGTGAGGCAAGCGCCTTCGCCGCGAATCGAGTAGGCCGGAAGAGCCAGTTGCCAGCACGGAACGAGACGGGGGTAAAGTCGCTACTGCCCAGCGCACGACGCAGCCAGGCGAGCGCGTGGTCCACGATGCAGGCAATCCGCTGCGGGGGCAGGACACAAAGGTTATATTCGGCGAAGTCCAGCCGCCATCCGTGACGATCGAACCGGGCATTAGCCCACTGGGGGTGCAAATGCAGCGCAATCTCATGGCCCTGGGAGCGCAGTCGCCGTAACTGGGCCGCCACCTCGCCGATGGCGTCGTCGCTTTGGCATTCCTCCATTTTGGCGAATTCCAGCGCCTCGACGAAAATGACCAATGGTGCGTTGAACTGGCGGAAGAGGTCGGCCAATCGTTCGGTGGGGTCCAAGACCAGCTCGCGCAATGATCCCTTGCCATTGCCGTAGATTTCGTAGTCCAGCGTGAAAGCGACAGCCAGCATGGTTCAGCAGCTTTGCGCGAGCACCCGGACGATGCGGTTGGCCGTTTGACCATCCCACAAGGCTGGAACCTGGCCAACTCGCGGCGAGCCGCGAAGTGCTTCCTGGATATCGGCGGCCAACGTGCCCAGACTGGTCAAGCGATTGCTGCCCTCGGTGATGGTCACCGGTCGCTCCGTATTGGGGCGCAAGGTCAGACAGGGGGTGCGAAACCAGGTGGCCTCCTCTTGCAGACCGCCGGAATCGGTAATGACCAACCGCGCGTCGGCCGTCAGCCGCAAGGAGGCATGGTAGCCGAGGGGCGACAGCACTTTGAAGCGGGCCGAGCCGTTCCACGACAGTCCGAACTCCTCACAGCGTTTTCGGGTGCGCGGGTGGATGGGGAAAACGACCGGCAGGGCCTCCGCCAGGCGTTGCAGCTCGGCCAGAATCCGCGCCAGGCTGTCCGGCGCGTCCACGTTGGACGGCCGATGCAACGTGACGTAGGCGAATTGTCCCGGCTCAAGCCCCAACTCCTCCAAGATGGGCGATTGCCGCATGCGGTCCAGATTGGCCACCAGGGCGTCAATCATGATGTTCCCAACCAGCTTGATCTTGTGGTCGGGAATGCCCTCGCGCCTGAGGTTTTCGTTGGCATCAGGCGATGGTGTAAAGAGCAGGTCGGCCAGCGTGTCCGTAACCAAGCGGTTGATTTCCTCCGGCATGGTCCGGTCAAAGCTGCGCAAGCCGGCCTCGACGTGCGCCACCTTCACGCCCAACTTCGCCGCCACCAGTGTGCAGGCCAGGGTGGAATTTACGTCACCGACCACGAGAACCCAGTCCGGCTTTTCCGAGGCGACCACCGGCTCGAAGCGGGTCATGATGGCGGCCGTCTGGGCCGCGTGAGACCCGGAGCCGACCTCCAGATTGATGTCCGGCCGGCCGATGCCCAATTCTTCGAAGAAAACATCGGACATCTGCGCGTCGTAGTGCTGACCGGTGTGGACCAGCCGGCAATCCAGACGCGGCTCCGCATCCCGCCGGGCGGCGTTATGAGCCTGGCAGGCGCGGAGCAGCGGGGCCACTTTCATGAAGTTCGGCCGCGCGCCGGCCACAACCACCAGCTTCACCACGTGGGGCCGAGGAGAGGCAGTCACAGGTTCATGCATGAGGCGCAAACGGGGCCGCGCCGCGGCGGCCTGCGGCGGCCACAGCCAGCTCGGTAATGGTGTCCAGGAGGGCGTCCAATGTCGCGCGTGAGGTGGACTCCGCCACCGAGCGTTGTGGACGTTTCACCAATTGGATTTTTTGTTCGACTTCCTCCGGCGACGTGACCAAGACAAGGCGTCCGGTCTGGCAGAGGTGACGGTCCACGGCGCCGGTATGCCCGCGGAAGATGCTGTACACGGGCACGCCCAGGGCAGCAGCCTCGCGATTCATTGTGCCACCGCCGCTAACCACCAGGTCCGAGTGCCAAATCAGGTTCATGCCGTCCACGGCCTCTTGCGGAATGACGGTGCGCCGCTCGCTGAACCAGTGCGGGAACTGCCGCAAAATGAGATCGCCCTGCCTCCGATTCCGCGGCAACAAGACCACGCGCACACCGGCAGTTCGGCAGGCACGGTCCATGAACCGTACAAACAGCGCTTCAGCTTCAGGGTTGTGGTAATGCGCTTCGGTAGCCGGTGGCCGCACCGTCACGATGATCTCATCCTGAGACAGCCCCAGCGTCTTGAGCAACGCCGGGTCGGGCTGGAGTTTCCAGGCATAGACATCCTCTTTGATGCCGGGGTATTTGCGGACGGCTCGGGCCACCATCCCCAATGCGCTGTTGGGGATCACCTCCGGAGCCAGCAACCACGTTGGGCGCATGCCAACGGGGAAGCGACAGTATTCGTAATCCTCAATGAGCAGACTGGGAATGCGCAGCCAGTTTGCCGCCAGGAGTTGCGAGCGCGCCCCGTGTGAGACCGCCAAATGCGGCTTTTGCCGGAGGGCATGGGGCACAAGCTGCATGGCCCGGTAGGCCAATCCCGCGCCCTTCAGTAGCATGTGCTTGCCGTAATGTCGGCCCACTCGCGCATACGCCAGCCCTTTCTTGTCGGCCAGGGCGCACACCTGGAATGCGTCGCGCGCCGTCACAAACACGGGGTAGCCCCGGCGACGCAGCTCGTCGATGATCGGCTCGAAGAAGGGCACGTGCGGCGTGTTGTCCAGGTCAATCCAAATTCCGGGCTTACGGGGCCGGCGCGCGATGATCAGCGGCACCGGGCGCTGCGTGTTATCTCGGCCTCTGATCAGTGATTCGACGAGTTGGCGCGGCAGCCCGTGCCAAAACCGGCCATCGTAACGATCCCGAACATGCCGGAGAAGCGTGGCGTAAAACTCGACCGGGAAAGTGGTCGCCCGTGCCGGTTCGCCGCCGAAACGGATGTAGTCCGGGTGGACATTGACCATGGCCATGCCGCCATGGGCGGCCACCCAGTCCAACTTGCGCAACCACAACGCGGCGGACTGCTCGCGCAGCAGGAAGAACAACGTCGAGTCCTGCGGCAGCGTGTAAGGCAACTCCACGTATCCTGCGCCGTTGAAATCCGCGACGCACGCCTTCGAACCCAAGGGCACGGCGGACGCAGTCCTTGTGGCACATGGCTGACTCCTCCAATCCCCGGTACTCGGGCCGGTCATGCCGGCGTGCCTGGCTTGGTTCTCGGGTTTCTCCACAAAGAACGGGAAAATCGTGCCCACATGGTCCGGTTGCGGCTCGAATGGGTCGGTGTCGAACGTGGAGGCGTCGTAGGCAATTTGCAGGTCGTGCAGCCAGTCCAAATTGTGCAGCATGAAGCCGGCGCGGAAGCCGGCGGCACCCCATTCTTTCAGGTAATGGTTGATCCGCACGGCCTTGCGAGCGAACTCCGCCCGGCTGTGATACAGCTTGCCGTCATGGTGCAGGTCATGCACACCGACCTCGAAACCGCGCTCTTCGAGCCATAACCGCAACTCGGGCGGCACGCGGTAAGGACCTTCCGGGATCAAGTTGAAGCTGGACCGGAAGCCAAGGCTCATTTCCAGCTCGGCCAACGCCTTGACCTTGGCAAGGCCTTCCGGGCCCTCCACATCGTGCGTCAGCACGAAGGCGAATTGTTTGCCGCCCGGCCAACCCGGCCAGCCCTCTGGCGGATGCTCTGACCCTGGCAAAATGGGCCAGCAAACGCCCTCGACATGAGGCCGCCGCCGTTGCGCTATCCAGCCCCGCACGCTGACCCTCAGACGCCACGGCACGAATGGCTTAACGGCGTAGTAAACTCGATTACGAAGCATGGGTCAAACAGCTCAGCTACTCAAACCGGCCAACTGGTCCTTCCAGTAGCCACAGCAGACCCAAGCCCAATTTGCGTGAAAGCACCGAAGTCTGGGGCATCTGTTGGACGGGGAGTTTGGTGGCTGGACGGTTTGTCGCGCCTGTCGCTTGCAGACCGGACTTTGTACTCGCGCACCCGTCCAGAGGCCGGTTTCCTGAATCTGCCAAGTCGCCGATTGCCAACCGGCAACGTTCCTGCCCTCGAGCACCCGGCGGTAAGCCCGAAAACCTCTCGGCAAGCACGACAATCAGGCCGTCTGCGGGTGCGACTGGCAGGCGGCAAAATTGCCACCACACCCGGAATGTCCGCCACTTGCCCTGTCGAGTCAGTCTTCCAAGGAGCGCCAATGTGACACAAAAGGCCACGTTGATCCCATCTGTCGGGGCGCCTTGGCGAGCAACGGGAAAGCACCGGCGCCGAGTCAGCACACACCCGCGCGAGCCTTGCACCGGCACGTGCAAGGCAGGCGCCGACAGGCGCCACGCAGGCGCCGACGCGCGCAAGGTTGGCGCCGACAGGTGCAAAGTCGGCACCCATACGTGCAAGCTCAGCGCCTGCAGGTGCAAGGCACGCACCTGCAGGTGTAAGCTCGGCACCTGACGGTGCGAGCTTGGCACCGACGCGTGCGAGCCATGTTTCTGCACAAACATGCTCCACACGCAAGCATCCCCAAGGCGACTGAGCCGATTCTTGGCCAGCCAACAAATAGGCAAGGTACTGGTTGTCAATAGGTTGGCTGTCAGGTCGGCGATTCTCGGGCCAACCGGCACGAGATGGGACGGGATGCAACGGCAGCCCCACTCGTCTGCCAAGCGAGCAGGCCAGTGACAAGCTGGCACACGGTGGGAGTAACTCCGAACAAAGTGCAGACTCCGTCCCGGTCAATTCGCACACTGTGCGATCAACCAATCCAAGACAGACCTGTTTGTTGATGGCGTGCACCAAGGGCACGTCAGGCAGCCCGCAGTGGGCTGCTACACCTGCCGGCAGTATGCCGGAGGGTATGACTCAGGGTCGAGCCGTTGATGCCAAGCAGCTTGCACTGGCGAAGTCAGCCAGCATCCTGTGCACAAGCTTGACGCCCGGGTCTCGTTGGATACCGCCAAAACAGCCGGGGCGGGCCTGGTCATAGCTCCTGGCGCAGTTTCTCCGGCATGTATTGGCGCTGTTTGTTCAACACCGCCGTGACGTTGGCTTTGGACTCCTGCAGGAGGGCATGCGCCCGCCGTGCAAGCTCCTGGCCGGTCCGTTCTGATTCGATGACCATCAAGACCATGTCCATGTAGCCCGAGAGCCGCGCGGTGACGGTGGTTTGGGCCACTGGCGGCATGTCAAAGATAATGTAGTCGTAGTCGCTGGCCTTCATCTTCGGGACCAGGCTGGCAAAACGCTTGGGCAGGACACGCGGCAGTTTCTGGTCGTTGGTTTCGCGGCCGGATGCCAGGTAAAGGTTGTCTTGAATCATGGCGGTTTCCGGCTTCTGGCCGTCAAAAACCTCAGTCAAGGGCACAGCCGGCTTGCCCTTGTGGAAAAAGTGGGCCGCCCCCTGCTCGGCATTCATGTCCACCAGCAGCACATTGCCGTCACCGGTCTCAGATAGCGCAGCCGCCAAACCCGATGCCAGCGTGGTCACGCCCGCACCCTGATGACAACTGGTCACTGCAACCAGTTTGGGCTTGTGGGTCATGTTGCGGGTCTCGAAATAGGTCACCAAGCGGTCGCGCAGTCCCTCAAAATACCCGCGCAGGCTGTGGTCAGGTTGCCACGTTGCCAACGGGCCTGCTTGGGGGGCCACGACCAGGCTGCCATCGGTGGGCGTGGCCGCTCCTTCCGGCGAGGGCAGGAGGCGTTTGGGCGGTTGACCGTCCCCGCTGCTCGGCGGCGACTTCATCTTCTTGCCCATGTCCGGCACCGAGAGCATGATGGGGACGCGCAGATGCCGTTCAAGGTCCACAACGCGTCTGAAGGACTGGTTAAAGACGCGCTCCAGCAAGAAGGCCAGCAAGAAGCCCGCAACAAGCCCACCACCCAGCGCCATGGCCATGGGCTTGTAGATGTCTTCGAGCACCCGCCCTGGCGGCGAGGGTGCCTGAATCACGCTGATATTGGTGATCTTTCCAGCGCCGAGGGACTCGTCCACGCGGGCTTTTTCCAGGGCGGAGCTGTAGTAGCGGTAGTTGGCTTCCTCCAGGTCGCGCTGTCGCATGAGCTGCTGAATGGCCGGCTCGGCGGCCACCACCCGGCTGGCTTCGGCCCGGACACGCTCCAAGTGATTGGTGAGCACCTTCAGGCGCGCCTCCAACTCGAGGACCTTCGACAGGCGGAACGACAAGTCATTCGTGTTGGGCACCGACGCGACCGCCTGCGGTCGAGTGAGGTTCAAGACAGCGGGATGCTCTTGTTCCAATTGCCGACGACGCGCATCGGCCTCCTGAATCTGCTCTCGGATACGCCGGACGGCCGGGTGTTCGGCAGCCCAGCGCATGAGCAGCTCGGTCTCGCGCCGGCGGAACGCCTCGCACTCGGCTACAGCCATGCGGTAGCGCTCGGCCAGGTCCGTCGGCACGACGCCGGGGGGCGCATTGGTCTCCGGTTGGTTGCCGGGGATTTTCGCCCATTCCCCCAAGGCGGCACGGTGACCGGCTAATTCAGCTTCGGCGCTCAGAATGTCCTGCTGGATGCTGGCAACCTGGGTTGCATAGGCCTTTTTGGTGTCCTCCAGGGAAATGACCTGGGCATTGGTGCGCAGGCGGTTCAATTGCTCCTCGGTCGCAGCCAGCCGGTTGCGGATTTCGTCGGCCTGTTTGGCAAAGAACTCGTCCAGAACACCGATGCCCTGGTGGATTTGCACGTGTTTTTGGAGGTAGGTGTCCACCAGCCGCGCCAACACCGTCTGGGCCACACGTCCATCCGGGTGTCGGAATCGGATGGCGATGATGCTGCTGCGGCGGGGGACTTCGACCATGAGGTTTTTCCGGATGATCATGGCCGCCTCGGTGGGGCTATCGCCACCGCCGAATGAGGCGAGCACTTCCCGTGGGCCAACCGCCTCCGCCACCTGACGGGCCAGGTCCAGGCTGGTCAGGATTTCCAGCTCCGAGTTGATGATGTTCTCGCCCCGTGGATCGGGGGATTGGATGGCCGCATCTTCGCCCTTGGTCAGGGTGGCGCGATTTTCGAGGATGTAACGGATGAGGATCTTGGCCTCGGACTGATACGTGGGCGGGTTCTTGAGGTAAAACACCACGGCAACCGCCACGCCCAACAGGAAGCAGGCGAGAATCTTCCACTTGTGACGGAAAACGATGTAAAGCAGGTCCATCACTTCCAGCCCGCTGGGGCGTGCCTCGACGGGTCTGGCGTGGACTGTAATGGGGTCACTCATAGTGTGCGGGCCTGGCGATGGGGCATGGCTGGTCTGGCTTTGTTGAGCCGGGTTTCATGAAAGGTGCGGATACAGGCAGCGACCGACCAGTCGCAGCCAGGCCAGGGGCAAGCGGCGGAACAGCCCGTTAAGCGCTGTCTCCGCACGGTCCGGCGCAGGCACAAACTGTTCGCTGGCCAGATGATAGCGGTAGTACGGGAGCGGCTGCTCGGCCGCGCCGAAGTGGCGTTTGAACCGGCGCAGGCCGTCGTTAGCCGGCGAGGTGCGACCAAAATGCAGCGATTCAAACTCACGTTGCTTATAATAGCGGATGCCCTCCCACATTACCAGATTGTTGGGCCGAAGCGCCTGAGCAGCGGCATCGGAAGCCCCAAACTTGTAAAGCGCTCTCCTGCCAAAGTGCAGAAACACGGCCGCCGCCACCGCCCTGCCCTGGTGCAGCGCGGTAACCACGATGCCCTGGTCGGCGGCAAGCATGTGGCGGGCGATGTTGTCGAAGAATCGGAACGGCTGCGGCGGCAGACCATGCCGCTGGCGCGTCAGGCAATGCAGCCGGTAGTAATCCGCCACGGCAGCGGGGTCATGGCTGATTTCCACCTGCAAGCCGGACGCGACAGCCTTGCGGAGGGCGCGACGCACCGATGGATCCAATCCCGCTTCCAGCGCCGCCTGATCAGGTCGCAAGTCCAGCACATGGGCGATGTATTCGACCGAAGGCCGGGTTGCTGGGGGCACCACACCTGGCGAGCGCAGTTCGACGTATTTCCAGCCTCGTTGTCGGGCCAACGCCAGCACGGCGTCCCACAAATCTGACGCCACATCCGGGGACTGCATCAGAGGCGGGCACCAGTCACTGAAAGGCAGGCAAACCCCGCGCCGCCCCGTCATCGGGCTGCGGACCTCCGCCAGCGGCTGGCAAGCAACCATACGGTCGTCCGCGTACCGGCCGAGGAAACAGGGGGTGTGGCCGTAGGTTTCGTGCAGGACACGCGACCAGCCGGCGGTGTGGAACGCGATGGCATCCGGGAAGCAAGCCAGTTGGCTGTCCCACGTCGGCGTGGTCAAGGGGTTGACCGTTTGCAACACTCCGTTGGACGGCGGCCTGCCCGCAGCGCAGCTCGCCGGTGACTCAATCATGGGTTGTTGGGGGCACACCGGTACCAGCTTCTGACCACCATGCCGCAATGCAAGCTCCAATTTGGCGGCCGACTGATCAAACGGTGTCCTGAAACCGGCCCGTGGTGCCGCCAATCTAGCCACGGCGTCCAGTCTATTGGACACTCTGCTGAGCGCTGGCCTGGTCATGCCGAAGGCCACCCCGCGCCGCCGGGGCGCTGCGCTGCCCCTGACAGTAGAGGAAACCCGGCCACGCCAGGCTTGTGGCGCGCCACCAAGCTGGAGGGCCGAGTTCGGCACCGGATGTCGAGCGGTCCGCAAGTTCACAGGGCGGTTCTACAACAGACTTGTGCTGACCAAGAGTGCTGCTGCAAGCCAGGCCGCGCCGTCGGATGGACGCGGCGGCGACCGCGGCTAGCGGCTCGGCGGGTTGCTTTGCAACTGACGTGCCACGGCCGCCGTCAAGCACGGCAGCGGGACTTCGTCCCTTTGCGCGACGTCCAGCGGGACGCCACCCTGTTTGAGGGAGCGGGACGCCAATTCGAGGATTCGAACGACCGCCAGCCCGTCCTGGCCCGAGGTCAGAGGCCGGCGCGCGTTTCGAATGCACTCCACGAAGTGCTGGCACTCGAGCTTCAACGGCTCCTCCTGCTTCACGTAGGGCACGTACATGTCCCCGTAGTGGTAGGAATACTGGAACTCGGCAAATGTGTCGTAGTGCGGAGGCACTTCGACGCGGGCATCGTAAATCTTGATCTTCTCATGCACCGCGGTGTCATCATAAACGATCATGCGGCGCGAGCCGACGAACGTCATTTCACGGACCTTCTTCGGATCCAGCCAACTGCTGTGAATCATGGCCGCGCGACCGTTGTCGAAGCTCAGGTACAAATTGGTGACATCCTCGATGCCGGGCGTGATGTGCGCGTCGCCCCAGCAGGCAACCCGCCGTGGCTGGCTGTTCATCACGTGCAAGATGATCGAGATGTCGTGGGGGGCAAGGTCCCAGGTGACGTTGATGTCTTTCTGAAACAGGCCCAGGTTGAGTCGGCGAGCGGCGATGTAACGCAGTTCACCGATATCCCCGGCATCAATGATTTCCTTGATCTTCCGGACGGTGGGCGAGAACAGGAAGGTGTGGCCCACCATCAGGATCAGGCCCTTCTGCTCGGCCAGCTCGATTAACTCCTGGCACTCGGCGGTGGAGGTGGCCATCGGTTTCTCGATGAAGGTGTGCTTGCCCGCCGCCAGGCAGGCCTTGGCCATCGCGTGATGGAAACGGACCGGCGTGGCGATCAGCACCGCATCCAGGCTTTCATCTTGCACCAAGGCCTGGAAGTCGTTCGTCCCCTCAACCTCCGGATAGAGGGTGCGCATGTGAGCCAGGCGGTCCGGGCTGGTGTCGCAAATGCGTTTGAGACGGCAATCCGGCAGTTGGCGGAGATTGCGGATGAGGTTGGGCCCCCAGTAGCCGCACCCCACCACGCCGACATTAAGCGGTTTGTGGCGCATGGGGTGTTACAGGGTTTCGCGCGAGACGCGTGGTGTTGGGAGCAGGACCGGGGCGGGCGTTGGCCGCGCGGCTTGGCGCGCCTCGCGCACCTGAGCAGCCAGGGCCGAGAACGTCCGGGCCATGATCTTCAAATCCAGCCAGAGCGACTTGGTGCGGGCGTACCGAATGTCTAGCTCGATCATCTGGCTGAAGGTGGTCTTGTTCTTACCGCTGACCTGCCAAAGACCGGTCAGGCCCGGCACAGCCTCAAAGCGCTGTTTGTCATGCTCCGACAGAATCTCATATTCGTACGGGATGCACGGGCGCGGCCCCACGAGGCTCATTTCGCCGAGCAACACGTTGATGAGCTGAGGCAGCTCATCCAGTCCAGTGGCGCGAAGGAACGCGCCGCCCGGAATAAGGCGTGGGTCGCCGGCCGCGTCCAGCTTGGTCAGCGGCGCGTCGGCCTCCATGAGCGCGCGCAGGTGCCGGGCATGGGCCTGTTGGTCGGCGTTGACGCGCATGGTGCGGAACTTCAGGCAGACAAAGCGTTGGCCGCGGAGGCCGACCCGCTCCTGTCGAAACAGGGCCGGCCCCTGCGAGACCACTTTGATGTATGCGGCAATGCACAGCCCCACCGGCAGCGTAACCGGCAGGGAAATCAACAGGCAGAACAGGTCCAGCAGCCGTTTCCACACGGGCATCGCGGCGCGAAACTCGGCCCGCGCGTCCCGGTCATCAAACGCGGCAGACTGCGCAGCCGGGGTGGTCTCGCCGGGCCACAGCGTCAAGGTCGCCCGGCCTGCGGTCCACGCATCGGCGCGGGCCGCGGCGCGCCGCCAGCACGGCCCGGCTCGCATACTGCCTTGGTTGCCTCGCACCAGACGCAGCTCCCGCTGCGTGGGTGAGCGGTATGCCCCTGTAAGGGCTACGGCGGGGCCGTCACGCCCCGTTGTTGTTGCCGACCGGCTACCAATTCCGAGCGGCATCCGATTCAGGTTTTGTCCAGCCATACGTATGTTCAGCGTCTGTACCTACCGAACTCCGGGTTTCGATCGCCTGGTGCTGGTTTGCCCGAGCACTCGGCATCGTTGCCCAGGCCCTCTTTTTACCACGAACTGGAACCGTCACAATCGGGGCGCTGTCGTATCTTTGACCTGGGTTTTTGCCCTAAAGCTTCCGCATTACTACGGAATGAGGCGGGGACGACAAACCTGCGCCGCAAGCGGCCAAGAGGCCCGAAAAGACGGATTTTTCCCACAGGCCAACGGCGTGGTGATTTGGAACTTTGCCCGGGAAGTCCCAAGGGAATCCCCGGGCGACTTGTCCATGATTCACTGTCGGGTCGCCGGACTGCCAGCCAGCGCGCCCGTGCCTGGATGGAGCGGTTGGAGCCGGGCCGGGCTGGACAGTGTTGAGACAAACCGCATTCGCTGACCAAAGGTGATGCAGCAAGGTCACAAGCTGGCCGGCCACGCGGACGCACAGGGCCGCGCCCAGGTGGGTAACGGGCAGGTTTGTGCGGATGTCCGTCAACAGCCTGCTTGCGGGCGCACCCAAGCTCGCCCCGGACAACGGGCAGTGGCCACCCGAGGCGGCGCACAGGCTGGAGCGGGCCATTGCTCAATCCGCAGGCCTGGAGGCCGACGTCGCGCATTGAGGGTGGACCGGCAAGACGCGCCGGTTGTTTACCAGATGGCGCCTTCGAACGCCTGAACGGTGGCTGGCGGTTGTGTCGGCGAAAACGCCTCGCGCAAGTAGGCCGTCGGGAAATTGTATTGGTAAACAGGCGGGAAGTTCGTCACCAGCCCTTTGTCGCGAAAGGCACGGATCAGGTCTTGTTGCCGCTGCACCACCTGCCAGACCTCGTTCGAGGCCATGACATAGGCCCCTTGCAAGCCGAGCCGCACCTGATCGAGCCGGTCCCGCCGCACAGGTGAAGGGACGGGCTGTGGTTGCAGTAACGCGTGGACCAGGCTGTTTGTTTGGAGTTGAATCATGCCGACGTAGCCCTCGCCCAGAGCGAATGCCGCATAAAATGCCAGCGCGGAGACCTGGGCGTCGGCCAGTTCGTCCGGCCCGCAGGGCAACCACCCCACGGCGCGGGACACGGTGTCGCCCCGCCGCTCCGGCAGGTGATCGAGGAGGAGGAAACGGATCCGCTCCCGCTGCCAGACCAGTCCATTTCGAGGGCGCAGGGGCACGCCCCGGTCGGCGCCACTGCCAACCACCCAAACGTTGCCCACCACGACGTTCGTGAGCACCACCACCAACCTTTCTCCAGGCTTGCCCAGGCCAATCAGCAAGTGGTCCGGGAACGGGTCCGGCGCGCGAGCGGCCAGGTCCAAAACCAACTCCCAAGTGCCGGCGCGGGTGATACGGCCGGTGGCAGTCAGACTCTTGTAGCGCGCCCAAATGGGCCGATTGGGCGGTCGCCAGCCCCAGAGCGTATTGGGCGTCCCCTGCTGCAGCACCATGTTGTCTGTGAACAGGGGTGGGAGTGTGACGTGCGCCGGCTGCGGCTCAGGCTTGCGGGCGCAGTCGCTACACAACAACACAGCCGCCAGGGCGCCGCTCAGCCAGCAGCGGCCAGCCAGCGTGAGGCGGGAATTCCGATGGGATGCGGGATTCATCGGTTGGGAAGCCGTTCAGTCGTTTTGGAAAAGGACAAGTCGGAAGCCGCAAAAGTCGTGGCGCTCGCTCGGCGGCAGGACAATCAGCTCCCGGGTAGCCAACTTGTGCAGGGCATTGGAGTCGCCGTGCCGCCACGAACCGCCGCACAAGACCTGTTCCTGGCACCACTCCGCGACGTTGCCCCCTACGTGGTGGAGCCCGAATTCGTTTGCGGCGGTTGCAGCCGACCACACTGGCGCCGTGCGCGGGTAGCCATCGTGGCGATCCAGCACGCTCCAATTGGCGGGCCACTGCGGCCCTTGAACCTCGTGCCCGGCGTAGTTGCCGCGGATGTCGCCCGCCGCATCGCCCCAAGGGTAGAATCGGCCTCCAGCCAACGCGCACCATTCGTTGGTGGTGGGCAGGCGGTACCCCTGCCGTTGGGCCAGCCCGCCACCGGCCAGCTCCCGGGCTGTCAACCAGTCACAAAACCGTGCCGCATCATGCCAGTTGACCGCCACCACGGGATGGTTGTCGGTCTGGGCAAACCCCGGGTTGCGCCACGAGAAACCGATCTGCACGGCGCCTGTGGCGGTAAGCGACCAGAGGTCGTTGGTGATGAAATGGCCGCTGGCCTCGACAAACTGCCGAAACTGGCCTACGGAGGTCTCGGTCGCGCACACCCAGTTGGACAGCCGAGGTAGCCAGTGGAACACCATGCCCAGCGAGTTTGTCCAGGTTTCACCCCGACGGGGATAAGGGCTGCGGGTGAGCGACAGACGAAGCACCTGGCTAACCGCGGGGTTGAACAGATAGTTGGTCTGGACGTCCAGATGGCCTGCCAGGCGTACCGTGAAGGGTATGACACCGGACGCAAACCGGTGACTGAACGGTGTTTGGTTGGAAAGGATGGGGCTGCTGAGGCTGCATCCGGGAGGCCACTGAACCCAGGCCCCAGGTGGTGTACTGTCCACGGTCAATTCCGCGTTTCGGGCGAATGCGAACTTCAGCTCGGTAGTGCGGTTCGCCTCGATGGCCAGGGGCTCTCTCATGACCCAATCCCGGTCGCGGGTCAGCTCGACGATCTCCAACTGGTACGGCCCGGGTCTCAGCTCCGTGGCGGTGAACTCCATCACTCCGGGTTGGAGTGTGTTGCTGGCCACCACTGTCCCCTCGCGATTCAACAACCGGTAGCTGTGGCGGAGTTGACGGCGATCATCACTGTCCAGTGTGACGCGCACCGCGCCGGTGACCTCAGCCGGCGCCGGGCTTGGCCTGGCCGTGGTGTCCGGCTGGTCCGCTGGCACATCGGGGATTTCGACCGGCGCGGTCGCAACGCCCTGATTGGTGAAATGGGTGGTCATGGGTGGCGGCGGTTGGTTGGCCATGTCCCGTTGGTCCGCCCCGTCTTGCGGCCGAAGCCACCGGTCCAACCTGGCGCGGATGTCGCCCCAGTTCTGCCACCACGCCGCACCGGCCGCCAGCGCCATCACCAGCAACCAGACCCCCATCCCGCCGGCGGACTTGGCCGGTCCAACCGGCTCTTCCCATTGGCCGGATTCAGGCAACCGGGCCCGCGTCGCCCCAGCCTCGAAACTTCCCCCTACTCCGCCCGGTGGCAGCAGACGGATCAGCTCACGCGTCTTGGGCCGATACGCCGGGTCTTTTTCCAGGCAACTATGAACGAGGTTCGCCAAGCGGTGCGGGACCTCGTTCCGGCGGCCCAGGGCATCCAGGCGTCTGGGAATCGGCTCGATCGGCTCGGTGTTGATCTGCTCGGCCAACCTCTCGGGGCTGTCTGCGTCGAACGGCGGCGTGCCGGTTAGCAGCTCGTACCAGGTGGCGCCCAGCGCGTAGATGTCGTCGGCCGGCGTGGCCGGCTGGCCCATGATCTGTTGCGGGCTCGAGTACCACAGCGTCCCCATCGCCACCAGCTCCATCTCGGGACGCAACGGGTCGTTGACGGCACGCGCGATGCCGAAATCCGACAGCTTCACGACCGGCCCGTGCGGTCCCTCGCCCAAGAGCAGGTTGCTGGGCTTGATGTCGCGATGGACGATGCCTACCGTCTCGTGAGCGTAAAACAGCGCGGCGGCCAATTGCTCACTCAGTTGAGCGACCATCTTCCAAGGCATCACGTGTCCGGGCGCCTCTTCCAGCCAGCGAGCCACGCTGTTACCTTCCACAAACTCCATCTTGATGAACGGCGTGCCGTCCCGGGTGGTGTGCAGATCGAAGATGTGGACAATGTTCGGGTGGCTGAGCTGTTGGCTGCGCAACACCTCGGCCCGGAGGGACGCCAGTGCCCGCGGCTCGTGCCGAATCGCCTCCGAGAGAAACTTCAGCGCCACGAAATGCGGCTCCCCTTCCTGACTCAGCGCTTGGTCGTTGGCCAGCCACACCTCGCCCATGCCGCCCTGCCCCAGCCGATCCAGCAGCACAAATCGGTCGTTTGGTCCCACGGCCATCCCGGCGCACAGCACGGACTCACCCGGCGGGGCCGGCGGCCCCTCCATCGGCTCCAAACGTCCGGTGGTGCAGGCAAAAAGACAGCGCGGGCACAACCCGCGCAATCCGCTGGAGTGCATCAGACGGCCGCAGCGACGGCACTGGAGCGCGACACTCATGGTCTACGGCCCAACAGCCTCAACGCCCCGGCGCGCTTGGTGTCCAGCAGCTCGCTCACCCCGTTTCCTCGACCGAAAACAGCAGCGACTGCAAATAGCGGGATTCGGCCTCGACCTCCTCCAGGTTGCCCACCGTCTGGGCGACTTCATCGCGAAAACGCTGCCGGAAGCGTTCCCGCAAGCGCAACACGGCCGTCTTGATCGCGTCCTTGGACACACCCAATTCAGCGGCCAGTTCTGAATACGGCTTGTTCAGATCGTCGCCGGTCAGCAAACCGCGCAGGTTGTCAAACAACCGCCCGTTGTTCCGCGCCCGGTAGTCGGCCTCCAGCGCGGCGATCACGCGTTGCCGGATGCTTTCTGCCCAAAGCCGGTCCAGCTCGCGCTCCAACCCCGGCGTGACCGCCGGTTCAAACGCCAGCTCCCCGGCGTCAGCCGGCGCATCCAGGGAGCAGACCATCTCCGGCGGGATCACCCGGGCGCGTTTGCGACGCCGCCATTCGTCCCGGACGAAGTTCTTGAAACAAGCCAGCAGGAAGGTTCGGAAACGCCCCCGCTCCCGACCGGCACTGGCCGGCAGGTTGCGCTCGATGAAGTGGCAAAAAAAACTCTGCGTCAGGTCCTCCGCCTCATCCGGGTTCTTCAGCCAAAACCGGGCAAACTCCAGGAGCGGCGGGCGATAATCTTCGCACAACCGCGCCAAGGCGGCTTCAGCGCCCGGCGCACCCTGGTGTCCGGCCCGGAGCACGGTGGTCCACCGCGTGGACTTGAAATGCCCGCCAATTGCGTCCATGGGTTGGTCTGACGACCGCGGCGGTATATCAGCCCCCTGGAAACGTCGCAAGCACCGAAGCCGGCCGCCTGCGCGCCGGATGCAGGTGCACCTCACCGGACCCGCGTCACCCGACTGCCGACTCAACCACATACGCCGGGGCACCCCGCGTGTTGCGGCGGCTGCCGGGTTCGTGGGAGAGAATTCTTGCTGTCCCCTGTCACCTTGCCGCCGCGCCTTCGTAGAACCCAGCGGAAACCATGCAGCAAGCCGAGACACAACTGTTGGACGAGCAAATGCCGGAATCAGCCGGCGACCGGGTGCCCACCGCGGGGCGACGCAACCCGTCCGCAATGGCCCAAGCCGCCGGTCCGGGCGCCTTGCCCGTCGAACCGGCCGAGGTGATTTGGACCATCGGGGCGGCTGCGGATTGTGACATCCGCCTCGACGTGGCCACGGATTACATCGCGTGTTTGATCAAGCGCGGGCCGCGGGTGTTCGTTCGCAAGCTTGGCAGCCAGGAAGCCGTGCTGGTCAACGGCACGCCTTTGAGCAAGGGCGACTCCCAAGAGCTGACGCACCGGGATGACCTGAACGTTGCGGGCACAACAATTGTGCTCGAACCCCGACATTTCTTTACCGGCCTGCCGCTCGGCCTGGATACCTCCCGGCTCTACGCCCGGTTGCCCCACGACGCCAACGGCCGGTTGCTGTGCGAGGGCGCATACCTGCGCGCCCAACCCGGAACCCTGACGGTCATCCTCGGTCCGGTGGGTTGTGGCAAGAGCGTGTTCCTGAGTCTGCTCAATGGCGACTTGATGCCATCCGAGGGGCGGGTGTTGATCGGGGGACGGTTCGACCTTTGGCGTGACGCCGACCGGCTGAACGGATGCATCGGGTATGTGCCACAGGGCGATGTGCTGATTCCGGAACTGACCGTCTGCCAATCGCTGGATTGCCGGCTAAGGCTGCGCTTCCCCGACATGGCTGCCGAGGTGCGCCGAAGCATCATCCTGGACACCTGTCGCCAGGTGGGTGTCAGCGAGGCCAAGCTGGACACGTTTCTCAACGCGCAAATTGGCACGGCGGACGGCACCCCCCGGGGCTTGAGCGGGGGCGAACGCAGACTGGCTAACATCGCCCACGAGCTGTTGCTCAGACCGCGCATCCTCTTGCTCGACGAACCAACCTCGGGGCTGGATTCGACCGACGCAGAGCTTGTCGTTCGGCTGCTGAAGGAGCTGGCCACCGAACAGAACATCACGGTTGTGGCCACGATGCACCAACCCAGCCGCGAATCGTTCGCCCACTTCGACGATCTGTTGGTCATGGTGGAGGGCGGTCGGCTCGCGTTTTACGGGCCGGCCACCGGCGCGGTGGAGTTCTTCGAGCGCGCATCGGACCTGCCCTGCCCCAGCGAGTCCAATCCCGCGGCGTTCATCCTGGAACGGGCCAGCCAGGCCGACGAGGCGGGGCGTCTGGTGCAGTTCCACCAAGCCCACCCATGCGTGCAGCCGCTGGAGAACGACGCCGGCATCGCCTCCGCGGGGGCGGACGGGAATCGCTCGCGTCGGCCGGGCCATTTCTGCGCGAAGTTGGCGACGTTACTCTGGCGCAATTTGCTCGTGTTGCGGGCGGACAAGTTCAATGTCCGGCTAACCTTTGGACAGGTGCCCTTGATCGCGCTGCTGCTGGTGCTGGCTTTCGGCGGCATTCACCAAGACGGCGCCGGCTTCGAACAATTGGCCCGCCGCGCCTGGTTCTTCACCGTCGGCAAGGAGCCGTATCAGCAGCAGGGGCGCCCCGTGCCAGTCGAGCAACTGCTTGCGGATGCAGAAGCCGGGGAGACCTACATGCTCAGCACACCCGCGGCACGACGGCGCGGCGGGGTGTATTTCGTCCTGGTGGCCGCCAGCGTCTGGTTCGGGATTCTGGGTGGCTGTCGTGAGATTGTCTCTGAGAAGCCGGTGCTGCGCCGGGAATGCAAGGTGGGCCTGGACCTGGCGCCCTACCTTGCGGGCAAGACCGCCACGCTGGCAGCCCTGACCGGCCTGCAAACCGCCGGCTTGACCGTGTTGACCGTGCCGGTGCTGCTGGGCCATTCCCTTCCCTGCCTGGCGGCCACCTGGTGCGTGCTTTGGTTGGTGGCAGTGGCCGCGTCGTCCCTGGGGCTGCTGGTGTCTTGCCTGTCCCCAACCCAGCGTTTCGCCCTGACCGCCGTGCCGCTGCTCATGATCCCTCAGATGGTGCTCGGGGGCATGGTGCGGCCGGCGGCGGACATGGCCGAGGACCGGTGGCTGCCGCGTGCCTTGAGCTGGATGACCCTGCAACGGTGGGGTTTCGAGGCCGTGCTGCATTTCGACACGTTCGGTACCACCGGCGTCATGATCCAGGAGTGCACACCGGAAACAGCTTCGCGGTACGGCGCGCTGGACTGGGTGCGCCTGAGCGACGGGAGTCTGCCCGAGTGTTTCTTCGGACGGCACGGCCGGGCCGTCTCGCTGGCGCTGCCGGTGGCGGTGCTGATGCTGAGCAACGGCCTGTTGCTGGCAGCGGCTCGTGCTCAACTCCGACGCAGCGTGAAACCTTACGCGCCGACGCAACCGTGAACAGATTTGCCGGCCCGTCTGCCGGCAAAGCAGAAACAACCAAACAAACCAAACCCAGGCCGGTCCAACGCCGGCCGCAACGAGAAAGGAAACAACAATGAAAACCACAACCCTCACCGCCCTGGCCGCTTGCGCCCTCGCGCTCAGCTCCGCCGCCACCTCCCCGGATGTCACGTGGATGGGCAACGTGGAACTGTCGGCCGTCAACCGGGCCAAGATCGTCGAAAAACACGGCGATTATTTCCTGGAGGTCGAACTTGCCCTGTGCAACAAGGGGACGGAAACCTTGAAGCTCCGCAAGGGCATTTTCGCGATGACCCTGGAGGCCCGCCGACCCGCGTCCGAGGACGAGCAAACGCAGGAAGCCACAACGACGAGCGGCCAAAAGCAGCCGGCCAAGAAAACCACCGCGGCCAAGGACAAGACCGACAAGCAGGAAACGAAGGTGGAGACCATCGAAGTGGGCGAGGCCGTCATTGACGAGGTGGAGCTGCCCGGCACCAACGGCAGCAAGAAGCCCGGTGCCATCACCAAGGTCGTCACCATCTACCTGGGACCCGCCAACGACAAGGCGACCACGCAAAAGGCCATGCGTCTGCTCAACGCCATTGGCCTGCCGTCCAACGCCATCACCGTGCAATTCCACGGGGTGGCCGAGATCGGCATGAAAGTGCCGCACGGCTGGGTCTTCGAGCTGGGCAAGCGCTATGAATTGGACCTCCAGTACGCGCCCAGCGTCCAACGCCGTGTGCCGTTCATCTAATCCTGGAACGAACCGAAAGGGGCGGCAGCGCCGAGGCGCCGCCCCTTTTCCCCCCACCTCACCCGCTTCATCCTTATGATCTCCCAGGTCGCCATCGAAATCGCCGGCGGCTCACTGCGGGGCCGAGCCGACTTGGTGCGTCTCGATCCGCGCCTGGCTCGTGTGAGCGCTCTCATCGCCCTGCCTCAACCGGCGCTCGTTACTGTCGGCCGGGCCTTGGATTGCGAAATCTGCCTGCCGCCGGATGACGACCAGATTTCTCGCAGACATTTTGTGCTGGAGATCACCGCCGACAGTGTCCGGCTACGCGATTGCGGCAGTCGCAATGGCACGCTGGTCAACGACCAACCCCTTCCCCGCCCATCCGGCCCTGAAACCGGAGCCTCTGCCCCGACGGACAACGCCACCGCGGTCAAGTTGCGCCACGGCGACTGCATTCTGGCCGGGCAAACCGAGTTTCGCATCCACATCAACCAGCAAGTGCCAAGCCCCGATCCGCCTACCCCGGCCATGTCCCGGCCCTGCGGGCGTCGCCGCAGGTGGAACACAGGATACCATTCGCGGCGTTCCATTAGCGTACGGCAAGGAGGCGATGTCCAACACTCGCCCGCCAGCGCGGCGAAGCACCCGCCGCCGGCGGCCGGCCCGGTCCATGAAGCGGCAAGCCTTGCGCACGCGTCGTCGGCCAGTGGCCATGACGCATCGCAACAAGCTCTCCTACCGGCTGGTGCGCCAAGCCCGAGCGGTTGCTGGTCCGTCTCATACCCTGGCACGGTGGCTGACCAGTTCACCGGAGCGCACCTTGCCGTCGCCACGCCCGCGTACTGCCACGCCCCCCTGCCCCAGCCGAACCTTTGGCCGACACCGCGTTTGATGCTGTCCAACCGGTTCGGCCCGCCCCAGATCGAGGGCTTCGCCATCCAGCGGTGCCTGGGACGCAACTCGCTTGGCGCGTCATTTCTGTGTCGCGCGCTGTCGGACAACCGCCTTGCCGCCATCAAGGTTGTGCGGTCCTCGGGGAACCAGGACGACTGGTTTTGCAACATGCTGGAAGCGGAACTTGGCAGCATTCTGGCACTGCGGCATGAGAACCTGGTCGGCGTCGAAGAGCATCGCTTAACGCGCTTCGGCGACCAGGGCTGGGGACTGTGCCTGGCCACCGCGTATTGCCCGGAGGGCAACGCAAGCCAACTGGCCGCCAAGCACGGCGGCCGGCTGCCCCCGCACAAGGTCCACGACATGTTGAGCGACTGCCTTGAGGGGCTGGCTTTCTTGCACGCCCGAGGGCGGGTTCACGGCAACCTGAAACCTTCCAACGTGCTCTTTACCAGCCACGATGGGAGGCTGCGCGCGCGCTTGGCGGACGGCGTCTGGCCAGTGCGGTTGCCGCTCACGCTGGCAGCTCACGGTGTCGTCACAGCCCACGAGCCGACGCCAGACGGCCAGTTCCAGTCCGGCTGCGCCGGCGATCCGGTCTTGTGCTCGCCAACCGCGGACGTTTGGTGTCTGGGGGCGATTGCCCGGGCGTTGCTGACGGGCCGGCGTTGGCAGGTTGACTCAAGCGGGGAGGCGGTTTCGGGCGGGGCAACACACGCCGCATCTGGCTGGCCGCATTACCATGTCGTGCCGCGGACACTGGAGGGCTTGTTCGAGGTGATTGACCGGGCGCTTTCGACGGCGCCGGAATCCCGCTTTCCGGACGCCGTGGCCATGTGGGCGGCCTTCCAACGCGTGCCCCGGCCCCCGGCCATTCGCGTGGACGTCGCCTGAGCCTGCGCCGGCGTCGGGATCAGCGTGGTGGCGGCCTGTCCGCCTGGGCCGAGCAGCCCGGCTCGCTGGCGATGAGCCGACATGCCGACTGCTCGCGGCAAGCAGGCCGCGAGCGCTACCTGCACCGCGCAACCGTGCCTGTGCCGGCTGGCGCGACGACACCTCTCGCAGCCCTCGCCGCTCAAGCTCACGCCGGCCGCCGGGGCGACTACGCTCGATTCAATCGCACCGGAGCCGGTAGAAGCGCGTGCCCGCCGAGGGCACGAGCGTAACGCGGGCCACGCCGTTGGTCAGCTCGACCACGGCGTCCGGCACGGGCGTCCAAAGCTGCGCCGCGTCCAGCGCGGCGCTTTGCTCCAGCATGCAGTTGGGCCGCGTGGGTTGCCATTCGATGACAAACCGCCCGCCCTCCGCCCGAATGCTGAGCGGCCCCGCGGCTGCCGCCTCCACGGCCCGATAGAAGCCCTGCGTCTCGGCCGCGGCCAATCCAACGAGGTTGCTCGATGTGCCGCTCAGCGCGACCAGCCGCAGCGTTTCCCAACTGCCGCCCGTCAGGCCAGGGCATTTCTCGATGGTGTACTGCCGGCCAGGCCGCCCGTAGAGGGTCAGCCCGGCGGTCGGCCCGCTGCGTGTCAGGTCGGCCAGAATGGGCTGCTCGCCGATCACAAACACCCGCCCGCCGCCGCCGCCGCCGTGGTCGTAGCGGCTGCCATCCGTGCCGCGCCCCGACACGGCTTGCGCGCGCAAGCCGACCACGGTTGAACCGCAGCCGGGCGCGGTGCTGAAGTGCAACCGCGCCAACTCCTGCGTGCCCTGGAGGAACGCACCCGGCGCGGTCGTGAAGGTGACGCGATACTGGTTGGTCGCGGTCGGTTCTAGCGAGCTGCCGCCCAGACCCGGCGCACGCGGTTCCAACACCAGATCCTCCAAGCCGGCCCGATCCAGCGTCAGCGTGAAGGCGACGTTCGTCAGCGGCATGCCCGCGACCA